>Ga0163153_10001042_pt1 | contig 45458 bp, 39 predicted proteins | sample OliLakLV19MP6IB1_FD_148629 | JGI IMG/M metagenome (GOLD analysis project Ga0163153, IMG submission 148629) | Freshwater microbial mat bacterial communities from Lake Vanda, McMurdo Dry Valleys, Antarctica - Oligotrophic Lake LV.19.MP6.IB-1 | ecosystem: Environmental > Aquatic > Freshwater >... | reverse complement strand
CCTAGCCCCTAGCCCCTAGCCTAGCCCCTAGCGCAGTGTTGCGAGAAATTTCACGAGCAACGCATTGACGCGCTCAACGCGTTCCTGCTGTATCCAGTGTCCCGCACCTTCGATGATTTCGCAGATGCGCAGGTCGTCGACCCAGCGTTTCATGTTTTCCACCAGGTCGACGTTGGGCACGAAGCGCAGCACGCCGTCGCGACTGCCGGCTATGAAGCAGGCGGGGCGCGTTATGCGCGCGCCGTTGAGTGCCGGGAGTTGCTCCCAGTCGCGCTGCTGATTGCGATAGCGGTTCAGCGGACCGCGGAATCCGCTGCCCTCGAATTCCGAAATGTAGTAGTCGAGGTCCTCGGCGGTGAGCCAGGCGGGAAAGACGTCCGGGTCGGGCAGGCTGTCGAGCATGCGCGCATCGGGCGACTTGTCGATGCGGAACATTCCTTTTGCGATATCGCCCGAGCCGCCGTAGTAGATTTTCCTGAGAGACGTGCGGATGTCCGCCTCGAATTCCGCTTCGGCAACGCCCGGTTCCTGGAAATAGATCTGATAGAAAAAGCGGTCCGCGTAGATCAGGCGCCAGAGCTCGATGGAAGAAACCTTGCCGCGCGGCGAATAAGGCACGCTCAGTGCAGCCACCGCCCGGATGCGGTCGGGATGCAGCGCCGTCGTATTCCACACCACCGGCGCACCCCAGTCATGGCCGATCAGCACCGCCTGCTTCTCGCCGAAATGATCGATGAGGCCGAGCACGTCGCCGATCAGGCTGGCCATGTCGTAGGCTTCGACCGCCGCCGGTTTGTCGCTGCCGCCGTAGCCGCGCACGTCCGGAACGACGACCCGATAGCCCGCATCGCGGATCGAGGCGATCTGGTGGCGCCAGGAATACCAGGATTCCGGCCAGCCATGCACCAGGATCGCCAGCGGACCTTCGCCTTCGACGGCGCATCGCAGCCGGATGCCGTTGGTGGCAATCAGTTCGAAGCGGGGAAGCGATGGCATCTTGTTTCCAGGCACCGGGGATTCGAATTGCGGGTGGGGTTGCGGCCGTTCAGGATGCTGCTACTTCCAGAGGACTTCCTTATCGCGCGCGGCCGCACGGGTGAGCAGGTCGATAAGCGGAAAAGCGCGCTGACGCAACGACACCTGCGCTTCGGTTTCGGCCCCGGATTCTCCGCCCGCTGGGTTGCTGATCGCCGGGTTTCCTTCATGAACGCTCTTTTCAACGATGCCCTTGAGCCGCGCGAGTGCGCCGGGTATGTCGGCGGGAAGAATCGCACCGGGCACGGTGCCGCTGTGGCCCATGGCCTTGAGGAGCTGGACCGCAATCCCGCCGTCCATGGTGAAGGTGCCGGCTTCGCTGTCGAATTTTATGAGCATGGGTGAGTAAATCCAGGGCAAAGGTAATGGATGAGGGCTGGCAGGGCAATCTGCGCTTTCCGCTTGTCAGGCACGCCCGGGTCGTGAAGGTTTTGTCCGCTATGGAGCGTTGGGTCCTGATGTCCTTTCCTTCGCATAAGCATTAACAATTAGTAGGTTGGGTGTGGATTGTAGTGTAAATTGCACGGGTAATTCTGGATCAGATATCTGTCAGGGAGCCTATTCTGGAGGAGTTTCTGCAGGCCATTGAAACGTTTCTGGAAACTGCTCGTGCCGCAATGGGCGATATTCCGGGGGTGTTCCATTCGCTGTTCGGCGAAGATCTCCGCGGGCCGATTGCCGGTGCCGCCATCGGCGCTCTGGTCGCCTTGAGCGTCGGCCGCCTGCGATATCGCCGGAAGCGCGAGGAACTCGCTTCCGTTCCCAGGGACGTTGCCAACCCGGTCCACCTGCCGGCGGCGAATCTCTCCGAAGAACAGTATCACCACCTGTTCGAAAGCAATCCGGTGGCCACGCTCGTCTGCGATACGCGCAAGTGGCGATGCCTCGAAGCCAACGCCGCCGCGCTCGCAGAGTATGGTTACAACCGGGAAGAGATCCTCAAGCTGACGCTCACTGAACTGGGACTCGCCGATGACGCCGAACGCCTCGCCAATACGATGCTGCAACTTGGCGCGACTGCAACGGATGCCGGTACCTGGATCCAGCAGAGGAAGGACGGCTCGACGTTCGACGCCGAACTGTCCACGTTCCGCGCGCAGTTCGCCCGGCAGCAGGCGCGCATCGTCTGCGTGCGCGACGTTACCCGGCGCATTCGCATGGAGCAGGTGCTGTGGCGGGACGTCGAGCGCTACGGGCTGGTCGCCAAAGCGACTTCGGACGCGCTGCTCGACTGGGACCTGAAGACGGATACGGTCTGGTGCAGCGAAAACACCCAGCGGCTGCTCGGTGAACGCAAGGACGACGCGCCGTACACCATGGAGTCGTGGTTCGAGCAGATCCATACCGACGATCGTGCCCGGGTGCAGCAGCACCTGCTCGATGCGACCAAATCCAGCGACGAACGCTGGCGGGACGAGTTCCGTGTAACGGGTGGCGACGGAAATGTCATCCACATTTATGCCCGGGGACACATAACCCGCGGCGACGACCAGCGCGCGAAGCGCGTCACCATCGTGCTCCAGGACATTACCGTGCGCAAGCAAGCCGAAGAGCGCACGCGTTTCCTGGCCGACCACGACGAACTGACCGGCCTTCCCAACCGCAACCTGTTCAAGCAGGCGCTCAACCAGGCCTTGCAGCGCGCCGAGCGCAGCAACAAGATGCTGTCCATCCTGTTCTTCGACCTCGACCGCTTCAAGAACATCAACGACAGCCTGGGCCACGACGCGGGCGACGAAGTGCTGCGCACGGTCGCCGAGCGCCTCAACAGTTGCGTGCGCAAGATCGACGTGGTGGCGCGTTTCGGCGGCGATGAGTTCGCGGTGCTGACTGAAGGCCTCACCGCCGAGGACCAGGCCGGCACGGTGGCGCGCAAGATCCTCGACGCCTTGTCCAAACCGATGCTGATCTCCGGTCGCGAGTATCGTCCCGCCGCCAGCATCGGCATCAGTACCTACCCGACCGATGGCCGTGATGCGCAATCGCTGCAGAAGCATGCGGACATCGCCATGTACCGGGCCAAGGAAGAAGGCCGCAGTACCTTCCAGTTTTATTCCGAACAACTCAACACGCATTCCCTGCAGCGCCTGGAGTTCGAATCGAATCTCAACAACGCGCTGAACAACCGGGAGTTCGTCCTGCACTACCAGCCGAAGATGGACGTGAAGACCGGGGCGGTGACCAGCATGGAGGCACTGATCCGCTGGGTGAGTCCGCAGTTCGGTTTCGTTCCCCCGGGGCAGTTCATTTCCATCGCGGAAGAAACCGGCCTGATCCTGCCGCTGGGTCGATGGGTCGCGCAGACCGCCTGCGTGCAGAACAGCGCCTGGCAGAAAGGCGGACTGCCCGCGCTGCGGGTTGCGATCAACATCTCCGCCCGCCAGATGGCGGACAAGGGCCTGGTGGACTTCATCTCCGAGACGGTGCGCAAGAGCGGGCTGACTCCGGCATCACTGGAACTGGAAATCACGGAAAGCGCCGTGATGAGCAACCAGGACTACGCGGCGAAGGTCCTGAACCAGTTCAAGGACATGGGCTTCCACCTGACGATGGACGATTTCGGTACGGGGTATTCGTCCCTGGCTTACCTGAAGCGTTTCCCCTTCGATACCGTAAAGGTCGACCAGTCCTTCGTGCGCGGCATACCGGAAAACAGCGACGATTGCGCAATCGTGGAAGCGATCATTGCGATGGCCCACAGCCTGCACCTGAAAGTGGTGGCCGAAGGCGTGGAAACCCGCGAACAGCTCGATTTCCTGCGCAAACTGGACTGCGACCAGATCCAGGGTTACTACTTCAGCAAACCGATTCCCTCCAATGAAGTCGTGATGCTGTTGTTCAAGATCATGAAGGGTGGCGGCAAGGACATGCCGGCCGCTGCGGGAGGCGTCGAGAAAACGCAGAAGAATTCGCTGCCGGCAATCGGGGAGAAGGATTCTCCACGGGCGGAGGCGCCGGCCACCGAACCGCAGAAACCTGCGTTGCAGGAAGATGCCGCCAGGAATCAGGAGGCCTCGCCGGCGCCAGTCGGTAAAGAGCCGGCTTTCGACATGCTGAATTTCAAGATCGAATTGCCGCCTGACGTTGCGACGCAAGTCAAACCGGTCGAAGCGCCCGCAGCACCCGCAGCGCCCGCAGCACCCGCAGCGCCCGCAGCGCCCGAAGCGAAAGAGGCATGAGTTGAAGGCCCGCAGCAGGAATCCCATCAACGCAAAGCATCCCCTCTAATTTCCACTTCCCAACCATGCAGAAGGCAGTCGAGGCGGGTACCCGGCAGGACAATGCGCTGGGCCTGCTGAATACCGTATTCGGCTACCCCGCGTTTCGCGGGGCCCAGCAGGAGATCATTGCGCACGTCGTCGCCGGTGGCGATGCCCTGGTCCTGATGCCCACGGGCGGCGGCAAATCGCTGTGCTACCAGTTGCCGGCACTGCTGCGCGAGGGCACGGCACTGGTGATTTCGCCGCTGATCGCGTTGATGCAGGATCAGGTGGCGGCACTGACGCAACTCGGCGTGCGCGCGGCGTTTCTCAATTCCACCCTGGATGGCCGTGAAGTCGCCGCGGCCGAGCGTGCGCTGCGGGACGGTGCGCTGGACCTGCTCTATGTCGCGCCCGAGCGACTGGTCATGCCGCGCATGCTGGACCTGCTGGAACAATCCCGGATCGCGCTGTTCGCCATCGACGAAGCCCACTGCGTTTCGCAATGGGGACATGACTTTCGCCCGGAATACCTGCAGCTTTCGGTGCTGCACCAGCGTTTCCCTGCCGTCCCGCGCATCGCCCTGACGGCCACTGCCGACACGCAGACACGCGCCGAGATCATGCGCCGGCTGGCGCTGGATGATGCGCGCGTGTTCGTTTCGAGTTTCGACCGGCCGAACATCCGTTATGCCATCGTCGACAAGCAGGACCCGCGGCAGCAGTTGCTGCGTTTCATCCGCGAGGGCCATGCCGGAGAGGCCGGCATCGTCTACTGCCTGTCGCGCAAGAAAGTGGACGAAACCGCGGCGTGGCTGGCGACGCAAGGCGTGTCCGCCCTGCCTTATCACGCCGGAATGGATGCGGCGGCGCGCGCCGACCACCAGGCGCGGTTCCAGCGCGAGGCGGGCATCGTTATGGTCGCCACGATCGCGTTCGGCATGGGCATCGACAAGCCCGATGTGCGGTTTGTCGCGCATCTCGATCTGCCCAAGAGCATGGAAGGCTACTACCAGGAAACGGGGCGAGCCGGCCGCGACGGGCTACCGGCCGACGCATGGATGGCTTACGGACTCGGCGACGTCGTCCAGCAGCGCCGCATGATCGAGCAGTCCGAAGGCAGCGAGGAATACCGCCGGGTATCGTTTGCCAAGCTGGAAGCGTTGCTGGGGTTGTGCGAGACCGCCGGTTGCCGCCGGGTGCGCCTGCTCGACTATTTCGGCGAGCAAAGCATGCCTTGCGGAAACTGCGATACGTGCCTGGAACCTCCGCAGACATGGGATGCCACCGATGCCGCACGAAAAGGCCTGTCGTGCATTTTTCGCACTGGCCAGCGGTTCGGTTCCCGTCATTTGATCGACGTCCTGCGCGGCCAGCCGACCGAGCGGGTCAGTCAATGGGGCCACGCTGCATTGAGCGTATTCGGAATCGGCGCCGATCTCGACGAAGCGGCATGGCGCGACGTGTTCCGGCAACTGGTGACGCTGGGTTTTGCACAGCCTGATCATGCCGCTTACGGTGCGTTGCGCCTGACCGAAGCCAGCCGTCCGGTCCTGAAGGGTGAGCAGAGCGTCGCCATGCGGCGGCTCGTCGCGCGAAAAAGCAAGACCCCGGCGGTGCGGCGCAAGACGGATGCCGCTGGCCTGCCCGCGGAGGATGCACCGCTGCTGGAGCGACTCAGGGCATGGCGCGGCGAACAGGCGCGCGAACAATCGGTTCCGGCCTACGTGATCTTTCACGACGCCACCCTGGTGGCGATAGCAGCCGCGCACCCCACCCGCCTGGAGGATCTGTCCTCGATCCACGGCATCGGCGCCAGGAAACTCGAACGCTACGGGCCGCAGTTGCTGGCGCTGTTGCATGCTTGACGATTCCCGGCCGCTTTCGCAACCTTCCTCCAGGACCGATCTTTTTGTCACCTTCACGCTGCTCGCGCTGCAGGGCTTCGGCGGCGTGCTCGCCATCGCCCAGCGCGTCTTGTGTGAACAGAAGCGCTGGCTGAGCCGCGAGCAGTTCGTTGAAATCCTGGCGGTCGGCCAGGTCCTGCCCGGTCCCAACATCTGCAACGTGGCGCTGATGATCGGCGACCGCTTCTTCGGCTGGCGTGGGGCGTTCGCCGCGCTGGCGGGAATGATGGCGGTGCCTGCCGTGATCGTGCTGCTGATCACGATGATCTACGCGGAATTTGCCGCCGTTCCTGCGGTCGCCGGTGCGCTCAAGGGAATGGGCGCGGTCTCGGCGGGATTGATCGTGGGCACGGCGCTCAAGCTGACAGGCGCCTTGCGCAGCAACCCGATGGGAATTCCGGTCTGCGTCATCCTGGGCGTGGTCATGTTTTCGGCGGTCGCACTGCTGCGCTTGCCACTGGCCTGGGCGCTCCTGGGCGTGGGGATTCTGGCTTGCGTGTTCGCATGGACCCGGCTGGTCACGCGGAACGCGGACGGCGGGCCGCCATGATTGCGTCGTTGCTTTCCAGCGAACTGGTGGCACTTTTCGGACACTTCCTGATCCTGTCTCTGCTCGCGGTTGGCGGTGCCATCACGGTGGCGCCGGACATGCACCGCGTGCTCGTGGGCGAAATGGGCCTGCTTACCGATGCGCAGTTCAACGCTTCGATCGCCATTGCCCAGGCCGCACCCGGACCGAACGTGTTGTTCGTCGCCGTCATGGGTTACCAGGCCGCCGGCCTGGCAGGCGCTGCGGCGACCATGGCAGGCATCATGCTGCCTTCGACCACCCTGGCGCTCGCGGCCGCGCGCTGGAGCCACGCGCGGCGCGACTGGCGTGCGGTGCGGGCTTTCAAGGCGGGGATGGCGCCGCTGGTGATTGCGCTGATGTTCGCCACCGGCTGGATCCTGACCGCGCAAACCCCCGGCTGGCGCCACGTTCTGCTGACGATTGCCGCCGCCCTGCTGGCCTGGCGCACGCGGATCCATTTGTTGTGGATGATAGGAGCGGGGGCGGTAATCGGGGGGATGGGGTGGCTGTAGGAAGGCGCGAGGCACTAGGCTCTAGGCACGAGGCAGGAAAAGCAATTAATCTGAAGCATTGAAACCCTGGCGCCTGGGGCCTCGTGCCTCGCGCCTAAATTGCGGAGCAATTTCATGCGCTACGAACTCTACTACTGGCCCTCGATCCAGGGCCGCGGCGAACTCGTCCGGCTCGCACTGGAAGAGGCGGGAGCGGATTATGTGGACATCGCGCGCCGGCCCGGCAAGGGCCTCGGCGTGCCGGCGATGAACCGGTTTCTGGGCGGCGGGAAAATTACGTCGCCGCCGTTCGCGCCTCCGTTTCTGAAAGCCGGCAGGTTGGTGATCGGTCAGACCGCGAACATCCTTGCCTATCTGGGACCGCGTCATGGCCTGACGCCGAAGAATGAAGCAGGGCGGCTCTGGGTCAACCAGGTCCAGCTCACGATTTCCGATTTCGTGGCGGAGATCCACGATACGCACCATCCGATCGTGAACAGCCTCTACTACCACCAGCAGAAACCCGAAGCGAAGCGCAGGTCGAAACACTTCACCGCGGAGCGCATGCCGAAATTCCTCGGGTATTTCGAGAAGGCGCTGGCCGGCCAGGGGAAGAAACATCCATTCATCGCGGGCAAGCTTTCTTACGCTGACCTGTCGCTGTTCCAGGTCATCGCGGGCTTGCGATACGCATTTCCCAGGACGCTTGCAAAACAATCAAAAGACTATCCCCTGCTGATGGACCTGCACGACCGGATCGCCGTGCGGCCGAACATCGCTGCCTACCTGGCTTCCAAACGCCGGATCGCCTTCAACCAGTACGGCATTTTCCGCCAGTATCCGGAGCTGGACCGCTGAGCAGGGAAATCCGCGGTGGGTGTATCATCGCCGGACATGGCAGGAGGAGGACACATGACTGAAAAAGCCAGAAAACTCAAATCGGTAGGATCGGTCAGCTTGCGCGAACGCGTGGGCGCGGACGAATGGCAGGCGCGTTGCGACCTGGCGGCGGGCTACCAGTTGGCGTACCAGTACCGCTGGACGGACCTGATCTTTACCCACTTCACCGCGCGCGTGCCGGGGTCGGACCATTTCCTGATCAACCCCTACGGCCTGATGTTCGACGAGATCACCGCGTCCACGCTGGTTAAAATCGACCATGATGGCAACATCGTCGAGGATCCCACGGGCCTGGGAATCAACTACGCCGGTTTCGTGATTCACGGCTGCGTGCATGAGGCGCGTCCCGAAGTGAACGCTGTCATTCACACGCACACCCGGGCGGGAATTGCGGTTGCGGCCCAGAAGCACGGCCTGCTGCCCATCAGCCAGCATTCCCTGCGTACCTACGGCATGCTCACGTATCACGACTATGAAGGCATTGCCCTCGAACTCGATGAGCGTACCCGCATGGCCGCCCATCTCGGCAAGGAGTCGAAGGCCATGATCCTGCGCAACCATGGTCTGCTGACCCTGGGCGCGTCGGTCAGTGAAGCTTTCGAACTTATGTACTACCTCGATACTGCGTGCCAGATCCAGATAGACGCCCTGGCCGGCGGCCGGGAGCACGTCAACCTGATTGACGAAGAAACCGCGCTCAAGGGCTACGAACAGTTCCAGGGCCCGAACGGCGCGGAAGTCGACAAGGGCTGGGAGGCGCTGCTGCGGATGCTGGACCGGAAGGGGATTGAGTACCGGGCCTGAAAGGCCGTAACGGCCGTGAATGTCGTGAATATCGTAAGTACTTCCGCGCAATCGCGATCAGGCCTCCGGGCCTCTATCATGCGTCAATGTCGACATACCACTGTGTTTTCCGACATTCACGATATTCAAGACATTCACGTATTCACGGCCCTTACCTTATCGCCCCCGGCGTAATGAACCACGACTCGGTGGGCATGGGCGCTCCGTGGGGGGCGTTGTGGTCCGGATTGAAGGCGGCGTAGCGCTCGGCCAGGATGTCCCGGACTTTCGCGTCCCATGCGTCCTGGCCGGCCTGATCGAGGGATTCGTAGGCCTTGCAGAATTCCCGGGTGAAGTAAATATTGATACCTCGGGCCAGCTTGTTCGGGCGCTGCGGATCGTTGCGGATTTTCCAGCGAATCCTCAGCCACACCGATGCGCCGGCCGGCGGATGCGTGATCTGTGCATCGTCGGGGAATAGCGACCCGGTGATCTGCACCCAGCGGGCCAGAGGTGCTTCGGACATTTTCAGCGAATGACTTTCCATGATTCCCCGGTATGACTCCCGGAGTTCGCAGAGGTTCGAAATGAGCGGACAGGGGCTCTGACTGGTGCCGAGGCCGGATTTGGCAATTAAAACCCGGAATCCTGACGGAAAAATGTCACAAAGATGGTGAAACGAAAAACGAAAAAGCCGCAGCAGAGGCAAATCCCACCATCCGGAAAGCCGCAGAATGCGCAGCTCAATGGCCAGACGCGCCGGGTCATGGTTCAGCACTATCGCGCCAAATACGGTGTGAAGTGAAGCAGTGGCTGGCGGCCGGCTGAATTTGGATACGGGCCGAACGCTCAAAGTTAAAAGGTGAAAGTAAAAGCCGAGCCCGTTCAAAACATTTCCCCTTTCCCCTTTCCCCTTTAACCTTTCCTTTGGCCGCAGGCCGTAATTCATGAACATCGCCAACTTCCTCGCGCGAGCCGCGCGCGCATACCCTGACAGTCCCGCGGTATCCGTCGGCGACAAGGTCTGGATCCGTTACGGTGCGCTCATGGCGCGCGTCGCCGCCATGGCGGCGAACTTCCGCGACGTCCTCAGGCTGCAGCCCGGCGACCGCGTGGCGATGGCGATGGGCAATTGCCCCGAGTACGTCGAGCTCTGGTACGCGGCCTGGACCGCGGGACTGGCCACGGTGCCGATGAACGCGAAGCTGCACCCGAAGGAACTCGAGTACATCCTGCTGAACTCCGGCGCCCGGGTCTGCTTCGTGACGCCGGACCTCGCGCAATCCCTTGCGACGCTGAAGCCGGGCCTCCCGGCGCTGGAACGCATCGTCGAGGTGGGATCGGCCGAGTATCGCAAACTGCAGCAGGGCGGCCGTTCGATGGGCATTCACGAAACACCGCCCGACGACACCGCGTGGCTGTTCTACACCAGCGGCACCACGGGACGGCCCAAAGGCGTGATGATCACGCATCGCAACCTGATGACCACATCGCTGTGCTTTTTCGCCACGGTGGACTCGATCGGTCGCGGCGATTGCATCCTGCATGCGGCGCCCATGTCGCACGGTTCCGGCCACTACAACTTTGCTCACGTCATGGCGGCGGCCAACCAGGTGATTCCCGAAAGCGGGCATTTCGATCCCGCGGAGATTTGCTCCCTGTTCGGTGCCTGGCGGGGGGTGGGCATGTTCGCCGCGCCCACCATGGTGCACCGGCTTGTCGCGCATGTGCGTGGTCATGCTCCCGCGCTCGAAGGGCTCAAGACCATCGTCTACGGCGGTGGTCCGATGTACCAGCAGGACATCCGCAATGCGCTCGATGCCATGGGACCGCATTTCGCACAAATATATGGTCAGGGCGAGTCGCCAATGACCATCACCGTGCTGTCGAAAGCGGACATCAACGATCACGCCCATCCGCGCCATGAGGCTCGCCTGGCCTCTGTCGGAATTGCCCAGCCCGCTGTGGAAGTCCGCGTGGCCGATGATGACGACAAGTCGCTGCCGGCAGGCGAGATCGGCGAGATCCTGGTGCGGGGAGAATCGGTGATGCGGGGTTACTGGGGCAATCCCGAGGCCAGCGCGGAAACGCTGCGCAACGGCTGGCTGCATACGGGCGATGTCGGCTCCTTCGACGCGGACGGGTACCTGACGCTGCGCGATCGCTCCAAGGACATGATCATCAGCGGCGGATCGAACATCTACCCGCGCGAAGTCGAGGAAGTGCTGCTCAAGCATCCCGCGGTGAGCGAAGTGTCAGTCGTCGGCAGGCAGCACCCGGACTGGGGCGAGGAGGTCGTCGCATTTGTCGTGACCCGCGACAGCGTCAGGATCGCGGATAAGGAACTCGATGCCCTTTGCCTCGACCATATCGCACGCTTCAAGCGGCCGAAGTCCTATCTGTTCGTCAGCGAGCTACCGAAGAACAATTATGGGAAAGTTCTGAAAACCGTTCTTCGCGCTCGGCTCAAGGAAGCGGCGGCGCCAGTTGCGAAGGACAGGGGCTAGCCCCTAGCCCCTAGCCCACCGCTACGCGGTAGCCGACCCTCGGAAAGTGAACACAGACCGTCCCCACGCGAGGATCCTCGCGCAGGATGGCGATGGTGTCCGCACTGACAAACCGGATCACGCCCTCGACTGGTGTTTCTCCACTGTCTGTCTCGGCGACTACGCCGACCCGTTGGTGCGGGCGCAAGCCCAGGGGATCCTGCGGGTCCGCTTGCTCCGGCGTGGTTGTCTCATTTTTCCGGGCTATCTCGATCGCTTCGGCCGGAGTCATTGGCGCAGGCTTGCCGTGCCCCAACGCTTTGACCCGTTGCTCCCATTTTTCAATTTGCGGAAATTCGGCGAGGAGATTCGGCCCGCCCTGCCAGCGGCCGCGAACGAACCAGACCAGATAGTAGAACATGGCGTCGAAAAGTCCTGGCGCCGCGCCGGGCAGATAGTCGCGCCCGTCGCCCAACTGCAGGTCGATCCAGGCGAACTGCGCGCGCAACTGCGAAGCGACGTGGGGGACGTCTCCCTTCAGTTTTCCGGCATTCCAGGTGGGGCCGAAGAACAGGCGGCCGCGATCCTGCAGGAAAGCATCCGGCAACTGGTCGGCATTGGCACCCATCGAGAGCCTGACCGCAGTGTCGAACAGGGCATCGGTCCAGCGGCCCAATGCCCACGTCACGCCTTCACTCTCGCCTGGAAAAAAAGCAGGCTTCGGATACCGGCGATTAATTTCACGCAGGATGCAATGGCTATCGCAATAGATGTCGGCGCCGACCTGCATGATCGGCGTGCGCCGGTATCCACCGCTCAAGGGCATCACGTCAGGTTTAGGCGGCACTCGCGGAATTTCGACCGAGCGCCAGGCCAGTTTCTTGATGCCCAGCGCGACGCGGACTTTTTCCGAGACGGGCGAGGCGGGGTAGTGGTGGAGAATTATTTCGTTCACTGCGTTCCTCCAAGTATCAGGTTCCAGGCGCCAGGCTCCTGCGAAGGTCAGCCCGCGATCGTCACCCCGCCATCCGCAACAATGGTCTGCCCGGTCACGAACGCGGAGGCCTTCGAGGCGAGGAACACAGCGATGCCGCCGATGTCCTCGGGCTGGCCGATGCGCCGCAGCGGCGTCTGTGATTCGTAGTGACCGAGGGTTTCGGGATTTTCCCAGAGCGCGCGGGCAAAGTCGGTCTTGACCAGGCCGGGCGCGATGCAGTTGACGCGGATATTGTGCGGCCCCCATTCCACGGCCAGGTTGCGGGCGAGTTGCATGTCGGCGGCCTTCGAAATCGCATAAGCGCCCAGAGTCGCAGTGCCCTTGAGGCCGCCTATGGAGGAGACAATGATCACCGAGCCGTCTTTTCGCTGCGCCATTTCCGGCAGCACCAGGTTGGCGAGCCAGTGGTTGGCGACGATGTTGTTCTGCAGGATTTTGTTGAACGCATCGTCCGACAGGCCGGCCATGGGCCCGTAATAGGGATTCGAGGCGGCGTTGCACACAAGTACGTCGATTTTTCCCCAGCGCTTGCGGGTTTCGCCGACCAGGCCCTCGAGTTGCGCCTTATCGCCAATGTGCGCGGGAATCGCAATCGCTTCACCGCCGGATTTGCGGATCGCCGCGACCACTTCCTCGCAGGCTGGCGCCTTACGGCTCGATACCACGACCCTGGCGCCGGCGGCGGCCAGATGTTCGGCTATCGATCGGCCTATGCCGCGGCTGGAACCGGTGACGATGGCGACTTTGCCATCGAGGTTGAATGCGTCCATGGGGTACTCCTCCGCGTTATTGAGACTTATTGTTCCTGGTTTGCAAAAACAGGGCCGAGGTTCGGGGGTCGCGGGCCGAGTAAGATCAAGAGCATCTCTGACAGAGCTGGAATCTCACCACGCATTTGACCTTGTTCTTCACTCGGCCCGCGGCCCGCAAACCTCGGCCCTTGGGTTATTTGCTTACGCGGTTCCGTCCGCCTTCCTTGGCGCGATAGAGGGCCTCGTCCGCCGCCTTGAGCACCTTCTCCGGCATGTTGAGCATGTCGCTGCGTCCCGCCACGCCCAAGCTGACAGTCACGGAAAGCATCTGGTCCGGTTTGCGGAAAGCGTGGACATCCTGCCCGGTTTCGGCATTGCGTTTTTGCACCACCGTGGAGCGGCGGTCATTGCTCGACCGCGATCCCTGTCGCCGTTCCTCGGTACGGTTGGCGACCTTGCAATTCTCGATGGCCGCTCGCAGGCCTTCCAGGTGCGGCAAGGCCTGCTCGACGGTCTGGTCCGGGAACAGGACCGAGAATTCCTCACCGCCGTAGCGGAACGGCTTGCCGCCGCCACTGACTTCCGCAAGCCGGGCGCCCACCATGCGCAGAACATGGTCGCCGACATCATGCCCGTGAGTGTCGTTGAATTTCTTGAAATGGTCGACGTCCACCATCGCGATGGTATAGACGGGTCCCAGCGCGACCAGCCTTTCTTCGAGCGCGCGGCGGCCAGGAAGCCCGGTCAGCTCGTCGATGAATGCCATGCGGTGGGATTCCTGGAGGACGGCGATCAACATGATGGCCGCGGCCGCCGATACGAAGGTGTTGAATACTATTTCGGATGTCGGCCACTGGCAGGCGATGAAGAATGCGATCAACGCGCCGGCCATGCCGATGTCCAGCGGATTGCGCCGGGTCCACAACTGGACCAATGCGACGACGAAAGCAACTGCCATCACCAGGCGACCCAGCAGCGGCACCGGATCGGCCTTGATGAGCCAGTTGTCCAGCAGGCTGTGCCATGCGATTCCCGAGAGTGCGGTTTTCCCCGAGCTGGCAATCCAGGCGGTGAACAGGACTTCGACCAGCACCAGCAGCAGCCAGCGATAGTTGCGGAAGTAGTGGATGCCACGCTCAGGAAGCACGAGCAGCACCAGGATGTTCAGCGGCACGAACAGCGCGATGCCGGTGAAAGCCGCGCGCGCCGCGAAACTGCCACTGCCGTCGAGGAGCGCGAGGCGGTAGCCGGTGAATGCGATGAGCAGCGACAGCAGGGTGAGGAAGGCCCGCCCGCGATTGAACCACAGCGCTATCAGCACGCCCGTCAGGCACAGGGCATAGGGGCCATAGATCCCCAGACCCGAAAGCGTAACGGGTAGCTTGCGGCCGGCCAGAACAACGACAAGAGCCAGCAGCATGATTGCGCCCGGAGCGGCGAACGGCTTCAGGTCGCGAAGGGAAGGCAGGATCACCGGAGAATGTGCCCGGAAGAGGTCGTCGGAAGGGTTGCGGCGCCAGCAATCCGGCACGGGTGGTGTGCGCCCATTCAGCCCTTGCCGGCCTTGTAGGGCCGCGCTTCCTCGCGGATTACCCGCCGCAGGACATCTTCAAGATTCTCGCGCTCGATCGCCTGCTTCAGGGCTTCGTTGATCATCGTCTGGTAACCGCGCCCGCCCGAGCGGGAACGGAAATATTCGACGACCGCGGTGTCGAGATACATCGTCAGGCGGGTTTTGTTGCGCGGCAGCGTCTTGCCGTCAAGGTCGAGCATTCCGGCGGAAGCGGGATCCACCGCACGCGTGGAACTGCCGGACAACCGCCGCGCCCGCTTGCCGGAAATGCCCGGCGCAGAGGATTTGCCCATCACCGATCTCCGGGTGCAGTCGTCATCGGGAAAGAAGTATGCATATATGTATGCACAAGGTCAAGCCCCGCAGAGACACGAGCAAAAAGGTGAACGGTGAAAGGTAAAGGGCAGAATCGGGTTTCGGTTCTGATCTTACTTCCACCTTTTGGCTTTGACCTTTAACCTGTTCTTGCAGCCCGGATGACCGGCTGCTGACCGGCTGCGCCGGCCGTGGCGTAAACTACCCATAGCCACGAGGTTTCCAATGTTCGCAGATCCGCTCCTTCTCGCCCGTGCCCAGTTCGGGCTGAACATCGCCTTCCATATCCTGTTTCCCAGCATCACCATTGCCCTCGCCTGGGTGCTGGTATATCTGCGGGTGCGCATCGAGCGTACGGGGGAGGCATGGCTCAAAGGCGCGTATCGGCTCTGGGTGAAGATCTTCGCCCTGTCATTCGCCATGGGTGTCGTATCCGGCATTACGATGAGTTTCCAGTTCGGCACCAACTGGCCGGGTTTCATGCAGAAGGCCGGCAACATCGCCGGACCGCTGCTGGGCTACGAGGTGCTCACCGCGTTTTTTCTCGAAGCCACTTTTCTTGGCGTCATGCTGTTCGGCCGCGACCGCGTGCCGGCCTGGCTGCATACCCTTTCGTCATTCATGGTCGCGATCGGAACCTCGTTTTCCGCGTTCTGGATCCTTGCGCTGAATTCCTGGATGCAGACGCCGCAGGGCTTCGAAATCATCGACGGCCAGTTCCATGCGACGGACTGGTGGGCGATCATTTTCAATCCGAGCTTTCCCTACCGCTTCACCCACATGATGATCGCGTCCGGACTGACGGCTGCGTTTCTCGTGGCGGGCATTTCGGCGTTCCAGTTGCTGCGCAATGCGCAGTTTGAACCCGCCCGTCGCATGTTGCGCCTTGGCATCGTCGTCGCGGCGGTGCTGACGCCGGTCCAGATTTTCGTGGGTGATCTGCACGGGTTGAACACCCTCAAACACCAACCGGCGAAAATCGCCGCGATCGAGGGCATCTGGGAAACCGGGCGCAACGTGCCGCTGCTGCTGTTTGCCCTGCCGAACAACACCGAGCGCCGCAACGACTACGCGGTCGCGGTACCAGGAATGGCAAGCTTCATCCTCACGCATGATTTCGAAGGCGAAGTGAAGGGACTTTCCGAGTTCGGCGACAAGCACCCGCCGGTCATGCAGGTGTTCTGGAGCTTTCGCATCATGGTTGGCGTCGGCATGCTGATGCTATTGCTGTCGTGGGGCGCCATCTGGCAAGTGTTCCGGCGCAAGCCCTCGCCGCGCTGGATGTTGCTGGCATTCGCGGGGATGACGTTCTCCGGATGGGTGGCCGTGCTGGCAGGGTGGCTGACCACCGAGATCGGCCGTCAGCCGTACCTGGTCTACGGCGTGCTGACCACCGCCGAGGCCGCGTCGGACGTGCCGGCATCGCACATTGCCATTACGCTCGTTGGCTACGCGGTGGTGTATTCGCTGCTGCTGGTGTCGTACATGGTGGTGGTCACGCAACTGGCGATCAAGGAGGCCGCGGGAGAGAAAACCCCCGAGCCCGTGAACCCCGCATTCCAATCGGGCATCGCCTGAGGATTCGCCATGGACCTGCCACTGATTTTCGCCATGCTGATGGGCCTGGCCATCCTGGCCTACGTGATCCTGGACGGGTTCGACCTCGGGGTAGGCATCCTGGTGCCGCTCGCCACGCCGGACGAGCAGGACATGATGGTGGCGTCGATCGGGCCGTTCTGGGATGCGAACGAAACCTGGCTGGTGCTCGGCGTCGGCATTCTGCTTGTCGCCTTTCCGCAGGCCCACGGCGTGATCCTCACGGCGCTGTATCTGCCGGTGGCGCTCATGCTTGTCGCCCTGATGTTGCGTGGCGTCGCGTTCGAATTTCGCGCGAAGGCAACCGGCTGGCACCAACAGTTGTGGAACCGACTCTTTTTTGTGGGCTCGCTCGGCGCGGCGGTCGCGCAGGGGATGATGCTGGGCGGCGTAGTGACAGGATTCGGGAAAGGTGCGCTGTTCGTGGGCTTCGAACTGCTGGTAGGGTTGGGGCTCGCAGGGGGATATGCGCTGCTAGGCGCGACCTGGCTGGTGATCAAGACGGAAGGGGATCTGCAGGCGAGGGCGCTGCGCTGGGGCAAAGGCGCCGCGTTCCTCGCGGCGGCCGGCGTTGCGGCCATCAGCCTTGCCACGCCATTCGCCAGCGCCAACATCATGGAGAAGTGGTTCGCATGGCCACGCCTGCTGTGGCTGTCACCGTTGCCCATCCTGAGCGCGGCAGCGTTCGCCGGAATTCTGATCTCCCTGGCGCGCCTGCAGCGTGGGCAAAGCAGGCGCGAGTACCTTCCGTTCGTGCTCGGCGTGTGGATTTTCGTGTTCGCGTTCGCCGGCCTCGCCTACAGCCTGTTCCCCTATCTGGTCGTCGACCGTATGACCATCTGGCAGGCCGCTGCTGCGGAGTCTTCCCTGCGATTCGTATTCGTCGGTGCCTGCATCGTGCTGCCGATGATCGTTGCCTACACGCTGTTTTCCTACCGTGTGTTCTGGGGCAAAGCCAGGTCTCTCACCTACGGTGAGTGACCGGTGATCCGCAAACGGTGAAACGGTGAAACGGTGAACGGTGAACAGTGAACAGCGAAAAGTGAACAGTGAACAGTGAACAGCGAACAGCGAACGGAAAAGGCTTCGGGCTTTTGGTTTCCACCGTTCACTGTTCACTGTTCGCTGTTCACCGATTGCTGATCACCGTTCACCGTTCACCGATTGCTGATCACTCACCATCAGTTCTTGGTTCCGAACAGTCGGTCGCCGGCATCGCCCAGTCCCGGAATGATGTAGGCGTTGTCATCAAGGTGATCGTCCAGCGCTGCCACGAACATCGGCACGTCGGCGTGCTGCTGCTGGTAGACACCAACGCCTTCCGGCGAGGCGACCAGGGCGAGAAACAGGATGTCTTTCCCCCGCACGCCGCGATTCTTCAGGACCTGCACCGCATGGGCGGCGGAATAGCCGGTGCCGATCATCGGATCGCAGAGGATGAAAATGCGACCATCGACTTCCGGCAGGCGCACCAGATACTCGACCGGCCGGTGATTCTCGTCGCGGTAGAGCCCGATATGCCCGACCCGGGCTGACGGAATCAGTTCCTGGAGTCCGTCCGCCATGCCGATGCCGGCCCGCAGCACAGGCACGATCGAAAGCTTCTTCCCGGCGATGACCGGCGCATGCATCGATGCCATCGGCGTCTCGATCACGCGCGTGGTCAGCGGCAGGTTGCGGGTGACTTCATAACCCATCAGCAGCGTGACTTCGCGCAGAAGCTCGCGAAACGTGCGGGTTGACGTGGTCTTGTCCCGCATGTGCGTGAGCTTGTGCTGGATGAGCGGGTGATCGAGGATGAACAGGTTGGGGAAACGCGGATCCTGCTTCATTGCGGGGCATTCCGTAAGTATTTTTCCACTGATCGACCCGGGGGAGTACCACCCCCGGACCCGCCTGCTGCCGATCGCCTCCGGTGCGTCACGGTAATTTGATCTTTCCCGGCAGCCGGCCGGGCCCGCCGAATCCACCTGGCATGACTTCTGGAATGACGATCGATGAACTCTGCTGCCGGCGCATTTCCTGCAATTCCCTGACCGCGCGCTCGACCGCCACGGCGGCGAATTCCGCGAACTTCTGCGCCGCATCGCCGAGCGAACCGGCCTCGATCTCAAAGGCCAGCGGCAGTGCGCCTACGGGTGTCATCAGCTGGGTCTCGCCGACGTAAAGGACCTTGCGCGCGGCATCGGCGGCGCTGTCCCTGCCGACTGGCGTCATGACCCGGATGGTTCCAATTTTGCGGTCGGTAAAGACTTCCTCGCGATAGAGGTTCGCGGGGTCCATTTTCAGTTCGGGCATGTTTTCGGCCATGGCAACGTTCCTGCGCTAATGATTTGGTGGGGAATTATCGCTTAAATGGCGACGGGGGTGAATGAGGGAAGAGCAAGAGACGAGAGAAGGGAGAAAAGAGAAAAGAGACGGCACGCCGCCAGGTGGGTTGTCGGGTGGTTCGCTGGAACGATGGAAAAAAGGCGGGTAGGTTTTTACCTTTGCTGCTCCGCTTCAAGTGTTCCCTTGTCTTTTCTCTCGCACCTACCGGCGCCCGGTTAAAATTCCGCCCGGAGAACAACCATGCCAACAAGCGAAAAATCCCGCTATTTCGTGCGCCAGGGCGACGTGCCTGCCTACCTTCCGGCGAATCACACTGGCACCGTTAACCGGCGCCTGATCGGGCCACAGAACGTAGGCGCAAGGAATCTCGAGGTGGTGCTGGGCGTGATCGAGAAAGGCAAAGGCACCCTGCCACATGCGCATCCCGGGATCGAACAGGTTTGTTATCTGCTGGAAGGCGGCGCCCGTGCCGAGGTTGGGGGCGAGGTCTGTGAACTGATGCCGGGCGACTGCTGCTTCTTCCCGCCCGACGTTCCCCATGTCTTTACGGTTACCAGCGACACGCCGGCCAGGGTGCTGGTGATCTATTCGCCGCCGTACGAGGAAAAGCCCGAGCGGGTGGTTCGATGAAAGGATTGCTGGCGCTGTTCGTCGCATGCCTCATCGCTGCAGGGGGTGCTATCGCCCAGGCTGCCGAAACCTGGCCCGCGAAGCCCATTCGTCTTGTCATCCCGTTTGCCGCCGGGAGCGCCACGGATTCCGCGGGACGGCTGCTCGCACATCAGCTCGGATCGCTACTCGGTAAGCCGGTGGTCGTCGAGAACAAGGCCGGCGCCAACGGCCAGATCGCGGCAATGGCTGTTGCGGGCAGCGCTGCCGACGGTTACACGCTGTTCATGACGACCAACAGCACACACAGCGCCAATCCCCATCTGTACAAAGAGCTGGGCTACGATCCTGTCAGGGATTTCGATCCCATCGTCCGGGTCGGCATGCTGCCTTTCATGCTGGTGGTGAATCCCGACCTGCCGGTGAAGTCGACAGCGGAGTTTCTTGCTTATGCCAGGGCGCACCGGGGTGAGCTTTCTTATGGCACGGCCAGCACCGCGTCCATGATTGGCGCGGAAACGCTGAACGTTATGGCAGGACTCGATCTGGTGCGCGTCGGCTACAAGGCGAGTCCGCAGGCGATCCTGGATTTGGTGGCGGGCAGGTTGCAGGTCATGATTGCCGACTTCACCACGGCCATGCCGCATGTCAAGGCGGGGAAACTGCGCATCTTGGCGGTGACCACGGCGAACCGCTCCGCATTGCTGCCGGATGCGCCCGCCATCGGCGAGACCCTGCAAGGTTTCGACATGACTTCCTGGAACGGCATATTCGCACCGGCCGGCACGCCGCCCGCCATCCTCTCGCGACTGGAGAAGGACAGCCTGAAGGTGCTGGCGGACGCTGAGACGCAGGCGAAGTTCGCGGCGATCGGATTCGAGATCGCGCCGATGGGCACCTCGCAGTTCGACCGTTACATGCGCGGCGAGATTGCGCACTGGGGTAAACTCGTACGCGCCGCAAACATCCAACCCGAATAAAAAGGCCAGAAAAAAATGCCAGGTCCGCTCTCCGGGGTGAGGGTCCTTGATCTCACCACAGTAGTCATGGGTCCGTTCGCGACCCAGTTGCTCGCAGAACTCGGCGCCGACGTCATCAAGGTGGAACCCCACGACGGCGACAACATGCGCCATCCCGCGCCGATGAAGAATCCGGGCATGGGCTATATTTTTCTGAACCTGAATCGCGGCAAGCGCGGCATCGTGCTCGACCTGAAGAAACCGGAAGGACACGAGGCGCTGATACGCCTGATTCCGAAAACCGACGTGCTGATCTACAACGTTCGGCCGCAGGCCATGGCGCGCCTTGGCCTGTCCTACGAAGACCTGCGCAAGGTCAATCCAAAGATCATTTACGTTGGGGCCTATGGCTATTCCCAGCGCGGCCCCTATGCCGCAAAGGCGGCGTACGACGACCTGATCCAGGGCATCTCCGGCATTCCGTCCCTGGTAAAGAAATCCGGCGCCGCGGTGCCGGCCTATGCGCCGGTGAACCTCGCCGATCGCGTCACCGGCCTGCACGCGGTGTACGCCGTGACGGCGGCCCTGTTCCACCGCGAGCGCACGGGCCAGGGCCAGTCGGTCGAAGTGCCGATGTTCGAGAGCCTCGCGCATTTCGTGCTCGGCGACCATTCGGCGGGCCAGACCTTCGATCCACCCAGCGGCGATACCGGCTACGCGCGCCTGCTGGCACGCAAGCCTTACCAGACCAGCGACGGCTACCTCTGCATCCTGGTCTACAACGACAAGCAGTGGAAGAGCTTCGCGGATGCGATCGGCCAGCCTGGCCTGATGAAGGATCCGCGCTACGCGACGCAGGCAAATCGGGCACGGCATATTGCCGAGATCTACGGCTGGCTCGCCGGCGTCATCATTACCCGTACCACGGCCGAATGGACGGCGCTGATGGAGAAGGTGGACATTCCGGTCGCTCCCGTGAACGATGTGACAGACCTCATCGACGATCCCCACCTCACGGCAACGGGTTTCTTCTCAATGGAAGAACATCCGAGCGAAGGCACGCTGCGCACCATGCGCACACCGACGAACTGGTCCCATTCTCCGCCAGGCGCGCAGCGTCACGCTCCGAGGCTGGGAGAGCATTCCGCGGAAGTGCTCAAGGAAGCCGGCTACTCGGATGAAGACATTGCGCGACTGGCGAGGGATGGGGTTACAAAAATCAGGGACCAGGGTTAGCGTCAGGGGCCAGGTAAGACTAAAGGCTTCCCATAGCTGAATTGAGTGGACACCGCTATCAAGAAAACTAAACTCCGTCCTAGCCCCTAGCCCCTAGCCCCTTCACATGAACTTCTCCTTCTCCCCCGATCAACTCGCCATCCGCGATGCGGTGGCGAAACTGTGCGAGCGCTTCGATGCGAAGTACTGGCTCGAACGCGATCGGGACGGCGGCTTTCCGGAGGATTTTCACAAGGCGGTAGCGCAGGCTGGCTGGCTGGGAGTCGCGATGCCGCAGGCTTACGGCGGCGCGGGACTGGGCATCACCGAGGCGGCGCTGATGATGCAGGCAATCAGCGAATCGGGCGCGGGATTTTCCGGCGCCTCCAGCGTGCACATGAACATCTTCGGGCTCAATCCGGTCGTTGTCTTCGGCACGCAAGAGCAGAAGCAGCGCTGGCTGCCGCCTCTGGTCCGCGGCGAGCAGAAGGCCTGCTTCGCGGTGACGGAGCCGGATGCCGGACTGAACACCGCAAAAATTGCGACCACGGCGCGGCGCGAAGGCGACCACTATGTATTGCGCGGCCAGAAGATCTGGATTTCCACCGCCCAGGTTGCGGACCGCATGCTGATCCTTGCGCGAACGGGAGCGCCCGGCGCGAAACCGACCGACGGCCTCACCTTGTTCTACACAGCGCTGGATCGGCGCCACGTGGAAGTGCGCGAAATCGAGAAAATGGGTCGCAAGGCGGTGGATTCCAATATGCTGTTCATTGACGAGCTGCCGGTGCCCGCGGCCGATCGCATAGGCGAGGAGGGCAAAGGGTTCGACTGCATCCTGCATGGCCTCAATCCTGAACGCATCCTCATCGCGGCGGAAGCGGTGGGCCTCGGCCGCGCGGCGCTGGCCCGCGCCACTGAATATGCGAAGGAAAGAATCGTGTTCGACCGGCCGATAGGCCAGAATCAGGCGATCCAGCACCCGCTCGCGCGCTGCTGGATGGAACTCGAAGCGGCCAACCTGATGGTGTTCAAGGCGGCGTCGCTGTACGACAAAAACGAACCCTGCGGCGCCGAAGCGAATGCCGCGAAGTACTTGGCGGCCGAGGCCTGCTTCACGGCCTGCGAGCAGGCCATGCTCACCCTCGGGGGCATGGGCTATGCCAAGGAATATCACGTCGAGCGTTACCTGCGCGAAGCCATGATCCCGCGCCTCGCTCCAGTCAGCCCGCAACTTGTGCTGTGTTTCATTGCCGAAAAGGTGTTGGGGCTTCCGCGCTCGTACTAGGGGCGAGGGGCGATGGACGAGGAGTGAGGGTCTAGTGCAAACTGAATAAGAAAGGTAGCAACCAATGCTTAGAAGCGAACAGGCAAGACATCGAAAAGTCGCTTGTGCTCCGCCCTCACCCCTCGCCCCTCACCCCTCGTCCCTGCATTTCTGATGTTCGCCTACCGCCACCAATTTCACGCCGGAAACTTCGCCGATGTGTTCAAGCATTCGCTGCTTGCGCAACTCGTGCTCGGGCTGGAGAAGAAGGACAAGCCGTTCTTCGTGCTCGACACCCACGCCGGCATCGGCCGTTATGACCTGACGCATGAATGGGCGCAGAAGAACGCCGAGCACCGGGAGGGCATCTTCCTGGTCTGGGGCCGCAAGGATGTGCCCAACAGCTTTGTCCCTTATTTCGACGCGATCCGGGGCGAGAACAAGCTTGGTGAACTGCGTTTCTATCCCGGCTCGCCGCGGATCGTGCGCCGCTTGTTGCGGCCGACCGACCGCATGGTGCTTTCGGAGCTGAACCGCAAGGACTGCGAGGAACTGGGCGGTCTGTTTGCTCACGACCGCCAGGTAAAAGTGCAACTGATGGACGGGTATCAGGGGCTGAAAGCTTTTCTTCCGCCGAAGGAGCGCCGCGGCCTGGTATTCATCGATTCGTCTTTCGACCGCTCGAAGGAATTCGATCGCCTGACCCAGGCACTGGTGGAGGCCAATCACCGTTTCGCCACCGGGGTCTATGCGCTCTGGTATCCCCTGATGGAGCCGATGTCGATGCGTGCCTTCGAACGCGACGTTGCCGCGACCGGCATCCGCAAGATCCTGCAGATCGAGATCTCGGTTCTCCCGGAAGGCTGGACCGCCAGCATGCGCGGCTGCGGGATGCTGGTGGTGAATCCGCCGTTCGGGTTCGAGGCCACCGCCAGAAGCATGGTTGCGTGGCTCAATCCGGTGCTGGCCCGTGATGCGGGTGCAAAACCTCGCGTCCGCTGGCTTACCGCGGAATAACGTCCCGGCCGGACATCCGGATACCCCTGCAAAGCAGACCCGACGCGGGAAGCGTAAGCAGGCCAGGGTTGCCGCCTACGCAGTACCGTGATCCCAGATCGCGTTTCGCTCTTCTTCAGAGCTTGCGGATATTCATGCGCACTAAAGCAGAGCGCCCCGAACTGGAAATTGCGCGATCAAGGCTTGAAAGCCCGTCAAGGTGCATGGCCTGAAAATTGCTTTATTACATACAAACGTGTGTGCTTCAGAGGATGAAGCGAAGCACACACCAAAAATTCAACCGACCTGCGGTCGGGAGGAAGCGCCGGTCCAAGGAGTACGACGTGGATTCGCTTTCTATTACTGCACTGGCGTTTCAGCTTCTGGCCTCGATTCATGACCTGTCGGGCTATCCGTCGCCCAAGTTCCTGCCGGAAATCCACCAGGTGCCCCTGGCCGAAATCCAGCAGCGCTTCTGCAAAGGGCCCTGTCGCGTCCAGGCCTACTACCAGCCCGGCGAAGGGGTTTACATAGACCAGGCGTTCGATCTTGCCAGCAGCGAGTACGCCCGATCAATCCTGCTGCACGAGCTGGTCCACCATGTCCAGCGGGTCAGTGGCAAATTCCAGGCGATCCCTTCCGAATGTGATCGCTGGTACGCGGCCGAACGGGAGGCCTATGATATCCAGAACCAGTATCTCGAGGAAATGCACGACGGACACCGCATCAATGTGAATGCCTGGCGGGCCCGCTGCGACGATTGAGGCATCGCTTGACCCGCACGGCTAAGGGCGGTTTAATCGCTGCACGGGGAAGTTGAAAGGCAACGGAGTCGCAATGGATCAGTCTGCCCTCGTATCCCTCATGGTCGAGCTGTTTGCCGCCATCAAGCTGATTTCGGGCTATCCGGGCCCGGCTTCCCTGCCTGAAATCCATCTGGCCCCCGAAGCGGAAATGCAGCAACTGATTTGCGCCGGCAAGCCATGCCGGGTCAAGGCCTTCTACCACCCGGACCTGGGCGTGTACGTCAATGAAGGCATGGACGTGATCAACGATCCGTTCGACCGCTCCGTCCTCTTGCACGAACTGGTCCATCACCTGCAGAAGACCACCGGGAAATTCGACGCCGTGCCCAGTGTCTGCTACCGCCGCAATGCGCAGGAACTCGAAGCCTATGAGATCCAGAACCGCTACCTGTCGGGACAGCAAACCTCGCAGCGGGCGGTGGCGATGGGATGGTCGGGCAGATGCGAGGAAGGGCAGTAGCCCCGGCCCATGGCGAAAACCCTGAAACTAATGCAGCCTTCCACAGTCGTACTACAGCTATGGGGCGTTGCTGCAATCCCGCGGCGCCAGTCAGACCACCAATGGAATACCTGATGGGCCTGGGCTTTGGAGGAAATCAGGCCGGAGAATGAACATGGACCCCGCCCTCTCTTCCCTGGTTGCAGATTTGTTTGCCGTCATCCAGTTACTGTCCGGCTATGCGCCGCCGACCGTGCCGCCGCAAGTGCATCGCGTGCCGCAGGCCGAGATCAGCCAACAGTTCTGCCAGACTCCCTGCCAGATCAAGGCCGTCTACGATCCGACGCTGGGCGTGTTCATCGACGACAGGCTCGACGTCCACAGCAATGTCTTTGACCGCTCCATCCTCCTGCATGAGCTCGTCCACCATGCGCAATCCGTCAGCGGCCGCTTCGACCTCGGAGACAGCCAATGCTCGCGCCGCAATACGTCCGAACTGGAGGCTTACTTTATCCAGAACCAGTATCTGATGGCGATGAATGACGGCCATCGCGTGGCGATGACCGGATGGGCGGCGCGCTGCAACGACGGGGAAGTTCCGACACCTACAAAGCAGTGATTGGTCGCTCGTGTCTGGTGGTTGGTGAAGAGCAAAAAAATCATCAACAACGGAGCTGAACCAAGCGCAGGCGGCATCCAGTTACCAGCCTCTAGATCTCAGCGCTAGCTGAGATCACCACGTATCGCTTTCACGAACATCTGCCGCATTTCCGCATGGCCGGCAGGACGCGGATTGCCGCCCGTGGAGGGGTCCTCGACGGCCATCGGCGTGAGCATGTCGAGGTCGCTTTCCTTGACGCCGAGATCCGCCAGCGTATCCGGAATCCCGATCTCTTTCTTCAGCGCTTGCACCCAGTCCAGGATCGCCGGGAATCCCGGGTCCGGCAGGCCGAGGTAGCGCGCGAGCCGGGTCATTTTTTCCTCGATCGCCGGCCGGTTGAAAATCAATACGTAAGGCATGACCACTCCGTTGGTTTCGCCGTGGTGCGAGTTGTACACCGCGCCCACTGGATGGCTCAGGGAATGGATCGCGCCCAGTCCCTTCTGGAACGCGGTTGCGCCCATGGTCGCCGCCGCGAGCATGTGCGCGCGCGCCACCAAGTTCTTGCCGTCTTTCACTGCGACCGGCAGCCATTCCTTTACCAGGCGCATGCCTTCGAGCGCGATGCCGTCGGCCATCGGATGGAAGCCGGGGGCGCAGTAGGCTTCGAGGCAGTGGGCAAGCGCATCCATGCCGGTGGCGGCGGTGATGCGCGGCGGCAGCCCGGTGCTCAGTTCCGGATCGGAGATCACAATGGCCGGCTGCATCTTCGGATGGAAAATGATCTTCTTCAGGTGCGTCGACTCGTCCAGGATCACCGAAGCCCGGCCCACTTCGGAACCGGTGCCGGCGGTCGTGGGCACGGCGATGATCGGCGCCATCCCCGCGACGTTCACGCGCGTGTACCAGTCGTCGCGGTCCTCGAAGTCCCACAGCGGGCGGGTCTGCCCTACCATCAGCGCGATGGTCTTGCCGACATCGAGCGCACTGCCGCCGCCGAAGGCGATGACGCCGTCGCACTTGCTGCTCTTGTAGAAGGCGACGCCGTCATCGACGTTCCTGCCGACCGGGTTGCCGCGGACATCCGAGAAGCAGGCATCGCCCAGGCCGGCGGATTTCAATGCCGCCAGTGCGCTTTCTACCATGGGCAGCTTGCGCAGGCCGGGGTCCGTGACCAGCAGCGGGTGCTTCATGCCGAGGTCCTTGCAGGCCGCGGGCAGCTCGGCGATGCGGCCGACGCCGAAGCGGATCGCGGTCGGGTAATTCCAGTTGCGGGTGAGTGTTTTTGCGTCAATCATATTTATGTATTACTCATGAAATAAGAATGAACCACGGAGGACACGGAGGAAACCAAGTACGAGAATATTGGCGGGAAAATGATTCATGACGCGATGATCCATTGCAGGAAAAATTGGCGACACTGGCCATCAATCAATCTCCGCGATTTTTCTACCAAATCGTTCATTGTCGTTCTGCTTTTCCTCCGTGCCCTCCGTGTCCTCCGTGGTTCGCGAACTAGGTTTTGATTCGCAGGTGGAAGGATTTCGGGCGCGTGAGTTGTTCGTAGCCGACCCTGGAAAGCGTGCAGCCGCGGCCCGAATTCTTGACGCCGGTCCATGCCAGCGCAGGGTCGAGGTAATCGCAGCGGTTCATGAACCAGGTGCCGGTGGCGACGCGGTCGCCAATGGCGATCGCCGCTTCGGGGTCGGACGTCCAGATGGCGGCGGTGAGGCCGTAGTCGCTGTCGTTCATCAGCGCAACGGCTTCGTCGTCGCCGCGGACTTTCATGATGCCGATTACCGGCGCGAAGCTCTCTTCGTTCATCAGCCCCATCGAATGGTTCACGTTGACCAGCACCTGCGGCGCCATGTATGGGGTGCCTGCCTTGTCGGCGGGAAATTCCGACGGGTCCACCAGCGATTGCGCGCCCTCCCGCACCGCCTCGCTGACCTGACCGCGCGCAAAATCGGCAGCGCGGGCGCGCACCATCGGTCCGAGGTTGGTTTTCTCGTCCAGCGGATTTCCCAGCCTGTACTGGCGGGTGAACTTGACGAAGCCGTCGACGAACTCGTCGTAGATTTTCTCGTGTGCGTAAATGCGTTCGATACCGCAGCATGACTGCCCGGAATTGAAGAACGCGCCGTCCACGAGATTTTCCACGGCATGGGCCATATTGGCATCGGCGCGCACATAGGCGGGATCCTTGCCGCCCAGCTCGAGGCCGACGCCGATGAACCGGCCGGCCGCCGCCTGCTGGACCGAATGTCCGCCTTCCACCGAGCCGGTGAAGCACACGAAGTCGATAGCGGGCGACGCAATCATTTTCGAAACCTGCTCATGGCCGCAGTGCAGGTACTGGAACACACCGTCGGGAAGGCCTGCTTCGCGAAAGCACTCGGCGAAGCGTTCGGCGCAAAGCGGCGTCTGGCTGGAATGCTTCAGGACCACCGCGTTGCCGGCCATGATGGCCGGCACTACAGCGTTCACGGCCGTGAGATACGGGTAGTTCCAGGGGGCCAGCACCAGCACCACGCCAAGTGGTTCCCGGCGGATGAAGCGGCGGAAGCCCTCCCTGGGCCCGGCATCCATGTCGGCGAGTGCCTCGGATGCGATCTGCACCATGTGGCGTGCACGTTCCTCGAAGCCGCGAACTTCGCCCGGCGACTGGCCGAGCGGCCGGCCCATCTGCCAGGTGATTTCTTCGGCGATTTTCTGCTTGCGGGCGACAAAGGCATCGACGAATCGATTGACGATCTGCGCCCGCTCGGCCAGCGGCACCTGCTTCCATTGTGCCTGCGCGGATCGGGCGCGGCCGAGCACCTGCTGGATCTGCGCTTCGGTGGCATGCGGCCGCTCGACATAGACGCGGCCATCGACGGGGGAGATGGTTTTCTGGATGTCGGACATGAATGTGTGAATGTGTGAATGCGTGAAGGGTGAATGAGTGAAGGGTGAAGAGCGATGGCACAGGAACTGGAGTACGCGCCGAGTTCCCTGCTTTTCAACGCATGTGACGCCGATGCTCAGATCATTGCCGTCGTCCCTTATAAGTCAACACTTTCGATCCTGGACGTTTATGCACTTACCCTTCACACATTCACGCCTTCACCCTTCACGAACTTCAAATTATTTCGAAATAGCGGTCGAGTTCCCAATCCGTCACCGCCTTGCGGAACTGGCGTTCTTCCCACTCGCGGGTGGCGGCAAAATGTTCGACAAACGCATCGCCGAAACATTCGCGTGCGGCCTTTGACGCCTTGAGCCGTTGTGCCGCATCCCACAGCGTGGTCGGCAGCGCCCCCTTTGCGGGCGGCTTCTGATCGTAGGCGTTGCCGCTGATCGGTTTGCCCAATGCCAGCTTGTGCTCGATTCCCCAAAGGCCGGAGGCGAGTGCAACCGCAAGGCCGAGGTAGGGATTGCAGTCGGCGGCGGCGATCCGGTACTCGACGCGCTGGCTCTTTTCCGATCCTGGAATCACCCGCAATGCGCAGGTGCGATTCTCCGCTCCCCATGTCGCGTGGGTCGGCGCCCAGTATCCTGGGACCAGGCGGGTGTACGAGTTGACGGTGCTGGCAACCATGCCGAGAAACTCGGGCATCAGAGCCTGCTGGCCGGCGACGAAATGCTTCATCAGCGGGCTCATGTGCAAGCGGTCCTTCGGGTCGTGGAACACCGCCTTGCCGCCGCGGCCCTTGAGCGAAACGTGGATGTGGCCGCTTTGTCCAGGTAGGTTCGGATTCCATTTCGCCATGAAAGTCGCCATGCGCCCGCGCAATTGCGCGTGCACCTTGATGAAAGTCTTGAACAGGCCGGCCTTGTCCGCCGCCGAGAGGGCTTCATCCACCGCGATCGCGGCCTCCAGTACACCCGGGCCGGTCTCCTCGTGCAGGGCTTCCAGCGGAAAGCGCATTTTTTCGCACAGGTCCAGCGTCTCGTTGTAGTAATCCGAATGCACGGTATTGCGAATCACTGAATAGCCGAAGTATCCGGGCGCCATCGGCTTGAGATCGCGGTAATGCTTGGCGCGCACCGTGTCGGGGGTCTCGTCGAACACGAAGTACTCGTATTCGAATCCGGCGTACACCTCGAACCCCATTTTGCGCGCCTTGTCCAGCACCTTGCGCAATACGCCGCGCGGGCAGGGGGCCTTCGCTTCGTCGGAAAACTCGGCGAGGAAGAACAGCATGCCGGGCTCGAACGCGATGTCGCGGCAGGTATCGGGAAGGATGCGCACCAGCGCGTCCGGGTAGCCGGTGTGCCATCCGGTGAATTCGGTGTTGTCGTAGAGCTGGTCGTTCGAGTCCCATCCCAGCACCACATCGCAGAAGCCGAAACCCTTGTCCAGCGAACTGAAGAATTTTTCGCGTGACATGTACTTGCCGCGCAGGATGCCGTCGATATCGAAGACGCCGACCTTGACGTGCGTGAGTTTTCGCTCGTTGACGATTTTCCTGGCGTCGGCGACGGTTTTGACGTCCTCTGGTTTCATGGGCATGTCCAGAATTTCAGTGGGGGGCAATCGGCCCGGAATCGGCCAGGTTCAGAGAGAATTGAAACACAGACTGCGGCGTCCTGCATCCCGGCCGCCTGGAGGCGGTCGGGATGCTTGTTGCCCGGCGGACGATCAGGCCTTGTCGAGACCGGCCTGTGCCCGCGCCTTGACGGCGAAGTCTTCTTCCGGTGAGTACACCAGCGTCTTGCGGCCATACACCGCAAAATAGATGATACCTGCGGCGTACCATATCGCGACACCGATCACGCCGCCCCGATAAGCCGGGTCCTGAAACTGCATGAAGAGCGTGACCGCCGCAATGATGAGCGTGAGCCAGCCGCCGAGAACCCCCAGCGGACTGCGGTACGGGCGTTCGATGTTGGGCAGTTTTGAGCGCAGCATGATGAACGAGATGCCCTGGAAGCCATAGGAGATCATCGCACCGAACACGGCCATGTTGAGAAGCTGGGCGCCGATGAAGGCGCCGGCATTCTCACCCTTGATCAGGTAGACGGTCATCATCACGATGAATCCAAGCACAGCCCCCGAGATCAGGGCGACGTGGGGGACCTTGTGAGTGCCGCTGGTCACCGACAGCCAGTGCGGAACGTAGCCGGCACGCGAAAGCGAGTAGATCTGCCGGCCGAAGGCGTAGATGATGGTATGGAAGCTGGCGATCAGGCCAATCACCGCGCACAGGGCGAGGATTTTCGCGGCCTCCGCGCCGTAAAGCGCCCGGAATCCGTCCAGCAGCGGTTCGCCCGAAGCGCCGAGGGCAAAGGCGCCATGAGCCGAGCCATCCGCATTCTGGACCGGCAGGCTGGAGTTCAGGAACATGATCATGAACGCGGAGAACACCAGCGTTGCGATGCCGAGAAGCAGGCCCTTGGGCATGTCTTTCTTCGGATCGTGCGATTCTTCCGCGGCCAGCGGCAGTTGCTCGATCGCCAGGAAGAGCCAGACCGCGAACGGCAGCGCCGCGAAAATGCCGGCGATGCCGAAGGGGAGGAACTTGCCGCCGCCTTCCGCCAATTCCATCGCCTTGCCGTCGTCGCCGACGCCAATGTTCAGTGCCCAGTGTGAGAAGTCGAGTTGCCCGGAGAATATCGCGCTGACCCAGAATACGGCCAGCACGCCGAGGGCGAGCAGAGTTACCAGTACCGATACCCTGAACGACAGTGCGACGCCAAGCAGGTTGAGGCAGACGAACACCACGTACATGATGATCCACCATACTGGCTGGAAGCCGGGTTCGGTGCCGAATATGCTGCCGAGGTAGGAGCCGATGAAGAATACGATCACCGCCGGCGTCAGCACGTACTCGATATTCTCGGCCAGACCGGTGACGAAACCGCCCCAGGGACCCATCGCGCTTCGCGCGAAGGAATAAGCGCCGCCGGTGTGTGGCAGGGCTGGAGACATTTCCGCCAGGCAGAAGCACAGGCAGATATACATGATGCCGATTATGATGGCCGCAAAGAACAGGCCGCCGAAACCGCCTGCGCCCAGTCCGAAGTTCCATCCGGAAAAGTGCCCCGATATGACCGCGCCCACACCCAGCGCCCAGAGCGACCAGACCCGCGCGTGCCTGCGCAGCTGGCGCTTGGCGAAGTACTCGGCTCCGGCCTCGTGATACTCGACGCTTCCGACTTTCTTCTTCTCCATGTTTTCCCCTAGAAGATGCGGTGCTCTTACACCTGGCTGCATCGAAGGATGCAGCCACCCTGGAGGTCACCTCTTCTGCGGCGCTTGAGGCAACCCGATAGCATGGAGCCAAGCGAATACATGACAACGGGGTGAGACATTTGCGCCCATGCTGTCGATTTGCAGTATGGGCGATATTGGCGGGGTGGGCAATCGGAACGATATCCCCCCCGAATGTGACTAAAATGACGATCTCGCCAAGAAAAAATCCCCCAGACATGCGTTCGCGACGAGAACATCCCCTGATAGGCCTTACGTCCTACGGACGCGCTGCCGACAACCGCTACGCCCTGCCCGCCGAATATCTCGACGCTGTGCGGCGGGCCGGCGGCGTGCCGATCCTGATCGCGCCAGGCGAGGCGCGCTGGGAAACGATCCTCGACAGCGTCGATGCCCTGATCCTGACCGGCGGTGGAGACATCGATCCGATCCGCTATGCGGGTCGGCGCCACGACACCAACTACGGCATCGATCCGGAGCGTGACATGCTCGAACTCGCGCTGGGACGCAGCGCGATCGACTCCGGCCTGCCGACGCTGGGCATCTGCCGCGGCGCGCAGATCCTGAATGTTGTGCAAGGGGGTCGGTTGATCGAACACATCCCGGATGAGCTTGGCGACACCGTGCTGCACCGCGCGCCGCCGCGCGAAGCGGTCCGCCATAGCGTGCAGATCAAGTCGTCATCGAAACTGGCGAGGATCCTGGGCCTGGAGGAATTGCACGTCACGTCCTGGCATCATCAGGCGCTGCGCGGCGCGGCTAAAGGGCTCGAAGCCGTGGCGCATGCTTCCGACGGTACCATTGAAGCGGTGGAGATGCCGGAACATCCGTGGCTGCTCGGTGTGCAGTGGCATCCGGAACTCACCGCGGCTACCGATCCACTGCAGCAACGCCTGTTCGATGCGATCGTCCTCGCCGCGAAGCAGCGGGACTGAGAGAAGGGAGACGCAGCGCCCGCACTCAGTAAAGATGTTATTTTTCCTTCGCCCTCTGCCGTGCCAGCATCGCGTCCGTATTCGAAACGTACAAGAGATGGGCGATCTTGCGCACGAAATGGTCTTCGTAATGATCCAGTTCACCGTCGGCGAAGGCGACTTGCCAGAGGTATTCCACCAGCGCGATGCGTTGCCCGGGCCCGAGCAGGCGTTTGATCACGCCGACCGGGCCGAAATAGGAGGTGTAGCGATGCGCACCCGCCTGCTCGATCAGGCGGCCGGATTCAGTGTCGCTGATTTCGAACATCGAGGCTAGCGCCGTGCGCATGGCTGCACGCTCCTCCGGTTTCTCAATGTGGTCCGCGCGCATCATTTCATGCAGCAGGCCGGCTACCGCCATTTCCAGTTGCCGGCGCTCCGGCTCGCCGGCTTCGGCCGGATTCCTTGGCGCGAGGCCGGCGAGCAGGCCCTTCAGCGATCCGAGCATCCGGGCGTCAGCCCAGCGCGTTCATGCCACGCTGGATGCCGGGGCGCGCCGCCAGCGCAGCCCCCCAGCGTTGCAGGCTGGACAATCCGCCGGCCTGGTCGAGCATCGGCTTGCGCAATGCGTAATTGGGATACAGCATCAACTCGGCGATCGAGAACTCGTCGGCGAAGAATTCGTGCGCGGCCAGGTGTGCATCGCAGACCGCGAAGAATCCGAGCAGACGCTGCTTGAAGTATTCGCTGTTGCCGGCGTGTTTCTCGGGAACGCTGTTCTCCACCCTGAACAACGCGCCGCTGGTGGCGGAAACATCCGTTGCTCCCTGCATGAACCATTGCCAGGCGTTTGCCCGCCGCGCCGGATCCTGCGGCAGGAACTTTCCGCTTTTTTCGGCGGCGTAGACGATGATCGCCCCCGACTGGGTCACAGTGAGCGTCTTGCCGTCCGGCCCGTCCTGGTCGACGATGGCGGGGATCAGGCCGGCGGGATTGATGCTGAGGAATTCCGGCTTTCGATGTTCGCCCTTGGCGAGGTCGATCTTGTGCACGCGGTATGCAATCCCGGCTTCTTCCAGGGCTACGGATGCGCGCAAGCCGTTGGCGGTTCCCGACAGGTACAGGTCGATCATGGCTCTTTACTCCGATTGGTTGTTGTTGTGGACGGAGTCTAACCCGATCCCAAAATCCGCACGGCGTGGATCGCCACCCCCGCCACGCCGCAGGCGGCGATGACGGGAATGATGCCGGCCTTGTGGCGAAACAGCGCGATGGCCGCCGTCGCGGCGATCGCGACAGACGCCCAGTCGGTACTTGCCTGCAGGCCTTCCGGCCAGAACACGTGGAGCGCAAAGAAAACCGCGAGGTTGAGAATGACGCCCACGACAGCGGCCGTGATGGCGGTGAGTGGCGCGGTCAGGGCAGGTTGCCGGTGGGTGGTCTCGATGACCGGGGCGCCCGCGAAAATGAATATGAAGGAGGGCAGGAAAGTGAACCAGGTTGCAGCCATGGCGCCCGCGACACCTGCCAGGACCGGCGAGTCCGCTCCGAATACGGAGTGGGTCCAGGCACCGACGAAGCCTACGAACGCAACCACCATGATCAGGGGGCCCGGCGTGGTTTCGCCGAGCGCGAGACCGTCGATCATTTGTACCGGCGTGAGCCACTGGAACTGCTGGACCGCGCCTTGCACGACGTAAGGCAGTACCGCATAGGCACCGCCGAATGTGAGTAGCGCGGCCTTGGTGAAAAACCAGCCCATCCGGGTCAACGTGCCGTCCCAGCCTTGCATCAGCGCGATCGCCCCCAGGCTGGCAGTCCAGAGCAGAAGTCCGATGGCGCATACCCGAAACAGGCCCGGTAGGCGAAATTGTGCATGCGCTGGCGTCGGCGTGTGGTCATCGATCAGCGCCGGGCCAGGGGACTTGCCGGTTAAAGCGTGACCTGCGCCGGTTGTGAATTTCTGCGGCGCGATGCGCGCACCGGCAAAACCGATTGCCGCCGCCGCCAGGATGATGGCCGGAAACGGGACGGCGAGGAAATGGATGGCGATGAACGCAGCCGCGCTGATTGCCCACAGGGCTGCATTGCGGAGCACGCGGGAGCCGATGCGCCAGGCAGCGAACAGCACGACCGCGGTCACTGCCGGCTTGATGCCATAGAGGATACCGGCGACCAGCGGCGTGTCGCCCCATAACATGTAGATCCACGACAGCGCGATCAGCAGGGCGAGCGAAGGGAGCACGAACAACACACCGGCGGCGATGCCGCCACGGGTGCCGTGCATCAGCCAGCCTATGTATGTGGCAAGCTGCTGCGCTTCCGGGCCGGGCAGCAGCATGCAAAAGTTGAGCGCATGCAGGAAGCGCCGTTCCGAAATCCAGCGGCGCCGTTCCACAAGCTCCTGGTGCATGACGGCGATCTGTCCGGCCGGACCGCCGAAACTGATGAAGCCCAGTTTCAGCCAGTACAGCAGCGCTTCGTGGAAAGGAACTGCAGAAGGGGGGCGGGAAGCAGCGGATTCGGACATGCGCGGATGATAGGCAGAAAAACATGACCGCGTCTTTGCCATTCACCCGGCACTTGGTACTTGCTGGATTTGTACCGGGTTCGCAATTCGAAACCGGGCGTGTAGAGTAGGCCGCCTGGAAGGGTGCCGATTGCACCCTTCCAGGCGCCGTAGCGCGCCGACGCGCAGCCGACGTCGATAAAAACACCAGCCGACGGGAAGAGACATGAAAACAACCGCGGGAATCGTTTCCTGCCTGATCGCACTGGCAGGCGGGTTGGCTGCCGGTTTGCAGGCCTGGGCCGCGCCGCTGGAAAAACCGAAGGTGACCATCGCGGTCGGCGGCAAACCCTCGCTTTATTACCTCCCCCTCACGCTTGCCGAGCGCCTTGGTTATTTCACCGACGAGGGCCTGCAGGTCGAAATCGTGGATTTTGCCGGTGGAGCCAAATCGCTGCAGGCGATGATGGGCGGCAGTGCCGATGTGGTCTGCGGCGGCTTCGATCACGTGGTGCTGATGCGCGCGAAAGGACAAAAACTCAGGGCGTTTGCCCTGCAGGTGGCCACGCCCGCGCTTTCGTTGGGTGTGGCCGCGAGGCATGCGGGCACTTATCGTTCACCGAAAGATCTCAAAGGCATGAAGATCGGCGTGTCGGCGCCGGGCTCCAGCACGCATATCTTCGTCAACCATCTGCTCGCGTCAGCGGGGCTTTCTCCGGACGATGTTTCGATCATCGGGGTCGGCACCGGACCCGCGGCGGCGGCGGCAATGCAGGCCGGACACCTCGACGCAATTTCCAGTATCGAGCCAACCATTACGCTGCTGGAGGAGGCGGGTACGATCAAGGTCATGGTCGAGACCGTCAGCGTCAAGGGCGCGACCGCCGTGTTCGGCAACCCTTTGCCGGCGGGGTCGCTTTACACGCGGGAGGAATTCGTCAAGGCCAATCCCCGCACGGTTCAGTCGCTGGCCAACGCTATGGTGCGGACGCTGAAGTGGCTGCAAAAGGCCACGCCCGACGAAGTTGCGGCGGCGGTTCCGCCGGAATACCTGATGGGCGACCGCAAACTGTATCTTTCCGGCTTGCGCAAAATGCGTGAAAGCTATTCGAAGGATGGACTGTATGCACCGGCTGCGGTCGCGGCGCAGCTGAAGGTGCTTGCGGCATTCGAAGCCGCGGTGGGGGAAGCGAATCTCACGCCCGCGGAGATGTATACGAACGAATTTGTGAACCAGGCGTTGAAGAAGTACAAGTGAAAAGCATGGAAGGGTCAGGACCGGGCATGGACAGGTGTGCCGAGGGCGTTGCCTTCGACCATGCCGCGGTCGCGGCATGGCGACCCGCAGAAGAGATCTCGCCCGGTTTTTAATGCAACGCAGCATCGCCGGGTGCTCGCGCCACCGTGCGCCAAACGTGCCATCTGCTCCCTTGAGCCCTCCCGCAACAAGTGATACGGTGCTAGCTTACATCCACCAACCCGGTTCCCGCCGGGCTTCCAGGACGCGAATGGAACTCCCGGCATCAACCAACAAAAGAGCAGTTATTTCAGCATCCGTAATGGCTCTTGTGCTGGCGGTCATGCCGTTGGCGGCCCCGGCTGCGGGCGCCCCGGAAAAGGGCAGGCCAATCTTCAGCCAGATGTGTGCCGGCTGTCACGGTACCCAGGGTGACGGCCAGGGGGGGACGAAGAGCGGATTCGTGCCCCGTATCGGCACGCTCGCCAACAAGGAATACATGGCGTCGGTTCCCGACGATTACCTGGTGATGATCATCAGGAAAGGCGGCGAATACATGGGTAAGATTGCGGCCATGCCCGCCTGGGAAAAGAAACTGAGCGAGGAGCAGATCATCGACATCGTAGCGCTCATCCGCACATTCACGAATTGAAGGCGGCCTGCGTCCGCGCATGCGACAGGCGCATCCGTGTCCAGAAAAAGAAAGATCGACGAGTGTCAGTCGGTACCGCAGGTGCAGTGACGATTCAATAATAGGAACGTCAACGAAGGAGGAGGAGAAAATGAGAATACTAAGATACGCAGCAGTGGTTGCACTGGCAGTGGGGTGGGTTTCCGGATCGACGTTCGCGCAGGACCGTGCAATGGCCGAACCGGGCGGTCCCGCCGGCAAGTGGTCCACGCGCACGCCCGTCAAACCTGATCCGAGCAAGATCAAGGTAGCACCGGGATACAAGGTCGGCGTGTTCGCCGCGGGCCTCGATACCATCACGTCGCTCACGGTCGACAAGAACGACAACGTCTGGGTCGCGATTTCCGGCAACACCTTTGGCTTCCCGCCGACGGGCATCGACAAGCCGCACGTCAAGATCTTCGACAAGTCCGGCAAGCTGATCAAGGACAATGTCGGCCTGGGCATCTTCAAGTCCTTCGCCCTGAACGAAATCGGGTACTGCCCGGAGAACGGTCGCACGTACGTCGGCGACTATAGCTACGGCATCTGGGAAATCGACGGCGTCAATGGCACACCGAAGCTGATCATGAACGAAGTGCCGATCGGCGACCATGCACTGGGCGGCATCACCTGCCGCGACGGCTGGCTTTACTACGCCGTGGGTGCGCCTTCCAACTCGGGTTTCGCCGACCCCGACATCCACGGCTGGACGGATGCGGTCGACCCCTACTGGGAAAAGCGCACCACCGACGGCATGCCGCCGCTGCCGCGTGATCCGCCGTGCCGCGACATCGTGCTGACGGGCCTGAACATCCGCGACACGGAAGGCAACCTGACGGGCGCGTACCTGCCCAAGGGCACGCCGTCCAAGCCGGGCCAGGTCATCAAGGCGCAGAAGCCGTGCGGTGGTGCCATTCATCGCGCCAGGCTGAAGGCCGACAGCAGCTACAAGACCGACGATTGGGAAGTGTATACGATGGGGTTGCGCAACTCATCGGGCGTGGCTTTCGGGCCGAAGGGCTCGCGATTCGAGAAGGCGCTGGCCGTCAGCGACAACGGGCACAACGACAAGGGCAACCGCCGTGTCGCCAACGCCGCCGAACGCCTCTTCATCGTCACCGAGAAGGGGCAGGACGCCGGATTCCCGGACAAGGATGGTGACAACTTCGTCAACATCAAGCGCTCGGGCCCCGACGTCTACCGCGGCAACAAGTACGACCCGACGCGGCCGAATCCCCAGCTCAACATCGGGGACAAGCCCTTCGTGCCGACACTGCCGCCGTACCGCTTCATCGATCATTCGATCGGTGTGCGCGGCACGCCGCTGATCATCGCCAATCCGAACCCGAACGGCTACATCAACCCCGTGCTCGAGTGGGACACCAACAACCCGATGGACGGGCTGTCCTGGTCGAACTCGAAGTTCGAAGGCAAGCCGGGTGACGTGCTCTACACCGCGGTGTTCGGCATCATCGACAATGGCCCGGAAAGCCTGCGTCCGATGTGGCCGGCCGTCGTGCGGGTCGAGTTTCTTAACCCGACCGGCGTGAAGTGGTCCATTTTCGCCGAGAACATGGAGCCCGGTCCCAATGCCTACCAGAAGAAGGAGAACCGGGGCGGGTTCGAGCGCACCAACGACGTCGAGTTCAGCACCGACGGCAAGACGATGTACGTCGCGGACTACGGCGAACTCTACGTGAACTACCAGATGGAGTCGCCGTTCTATACGACGCCGAAGTCGGCAGTTGTCTGGACCATCACCAAGGAATAAGCCGGCTCTTGTTTCACCCGATCCGGCGGCTCAAGGCCGCCGGATTTTTTTTGACCGCCGGATTCGTCGCGCGGCTACCGGGCGGCTTCGCCGCGCTTCACGAGTAATTCCTGCAGGACGGGGTCCGACGCCAGCTCAGACTCGTTCACCGTAACCGTTGCCGCGAACGTTCCATCGCCCAGCTCGCGCAGGTCGTAGAGCACGATGCGTTTGTGCTGGTGGACAAAGCTGGACAGCATGGCATTGAGGCGATCGCGCACGGCGATGGATATGGCATCGTCGCCCCGCATTTCCGGTAAGCCGCCCGGGCGCACGCGGTGCACCGGCTCCTGCAGGGCGTCGTACGGCTCCACCCAGAACCTGCACCAGCCTGCGGATTCGCAGCCGCCAAACCTGGCCGTCACCGGTTCGGCGCGAACACTCATCGACAGCAGCATGCCGAGCATCGCGGCAACGACACCAAGAGGACCCCTTAAAGATCTGAAAAAAATGGACATGCGGGATTTATAGCAGATTTCATTTCCTGGCAGCCGGATCGGCGGAGCATGGGTCCACTGTAATATGCGACCGTCCCGCTGGCGCTTGTTCGACCCTGCTGCCGAAGCGGGAATGAAAGTTCCGGAACAATTGTTTCGAAGCACGCTGAAACCGGCTATGCGCATCCGGTTTGCGGCGATTAGAATGGGTGCTCTGCTCGCAGACCCCGGTGTTTCGCCGCCAGGCCGCGACGCCGCATTTGACTCCCTGATATGCCTGATTCTTACAAACCCGTGCAGGACCGCGGTGCCATTTCTATCCGTGGCGCGCGCCAGAATAATCTCAAGAACCTCGACCTCGACCTGCCGCTGAACGAGCTGCTGGTGGTGACCGGCGTGTCCGGTTCCGGCAAGTCGTCGCTCGTCTTCGACACGCTTTATGCAGAGGGCCAGCGTCGCTATGTGGAGACGTTTTCCCCGTACGCCCGCCAGTTCCTGGACCGCATGGACAAGCCTCAGGTCGACCGCATCGACGGGATTCCGCCGGCGATCGCCATCGACCAGACCAATCCGGTGCGGACATCCCGCTCGACCGTTGGCACCATGACCGAACTGGCCGACCACCTGAAGCTCATGTTCGCACGTGCCTCGCAGCTCTATTGCCGCGGCTGCTCGCGACCCGTGCGCCGCGACAACCCCGATTCGATTTACGATGACCTGCGCCTGCGGGCGCAACAGGCCGGCGATCCCCGTCTCATCATTACGTTTCCGGTGGATGTCCCGAAGAACTTCACCGAAGCCGAAATCCTGCAATTGCTGGAGGGCCAGGGCTACACGCGGGTTCATTCGCGCGCGAATGACCGCCTCGAAATGATCCAGGACCGCCTGCGGATTTCCTCCGCGGAACGCGCCCGGGTGATCGAGGCGCTGGAATCGGCGCTGCGTGTCGGACAAGGCCATGTCGCGGTCTATTCGCTTGAAGACAAGGAATCCCTTGCCCCTGGCCCCTCACCCCTAGCCCCTGCAGGGCCGTGGAAGTACTCCACGGCGCTGCACTGCCCCGACTGCGACATCCACTACCGCGAGCCGAGCCAGAGTACGTTCTCGTTCAACTCCCCGGTCGGCGCCTGCGACACCTGCCGCGGATTTGGCCGAGTGATCGGTGTTGACTACGGGCTGGTGATTCCCGACGAGTCGAAGACGCTGGGTGCGGGCGCGGTCAAACCCTGGCAGACACAAAGCTTCAAGGAATGCCAGGACGACCTGGAGAAGTACGCGAAAAAGCGCGGCATTCCGCTCGACAAACCGTGGCGCGACCTGAGCCTGGCGCAGAAAAGCTGGGTGATCGACGGCGAGCCGCAATGGGTGGACTGGAAAAAATCGTGGCCCGGCGTCTGGTATGGCGTGAAGCGCTACTTCGACTGGCTCGAAACCAAAGCCTACAAGATGCACATCCGCGTGCTGCTGTCACGCTATCGCGCCTACACGCCGTGCACGGCTTGCGAAGGCAGTCGGCTGAAGCCGGATGCCTTGCTATGGCGGCTGGGCAACACGGTCGACGCGGATTCGGTGCTGGACCCGCGCATGCGCTACCGACCGAAGGACGTCGCCTGGAATCACCCGCAACTGCAGTCGGTGCCCGGCCTGACGATCCATGACCTGATGCAGTTGCCGGTGGATCGCTGCGCGAAGTTCTTCGCGTCCGTTCACCTGCCATCGATGGTGCTGGATGAAGCCACTGGACTACTGCTGGGCGAAATACGAACACGCCTGTCGTACCTGCAGGAAGTCGGCCTCGGTTACCTGACGCTCGACCGCCAGTCGCGCACGCTCTCGGGCGGCGAGGTCCAGCGCATCAACCTCACCACTGCGCTGGGCACGTCACTGACCAACACGTTGTTCGTGCTCGACGAGCCCTCCATCGGCCTGCATCCGCGCGACATGGGGCGCGTGATCGCGGTAATGCAGAAGCTGCGCGATGCTGGCAACTCCCTGGTCGTGGTGGAGCACGATCCGCAGATCATGTTCGCGGCCGATCGCATTCTCGACATGGGACCTGGACCGGGAGAGAAAGGTGGTGAAATCGTATTCTTCGACCGGCCGGCCGCCCTGGCTGCCGTGTCGAATTCGCTGACCGGCGAATACCTGCGAGGCCGCCGCCGCGCCGATGCGGGATTGCAGCGCCTTGCCGTGAAACCGGGTGAGCCGCGGCTCGAGGTCTGGGGGGTAACGGAACACAACCTGAAGAACGTGGACATCGCCGTTCCGCTCAACCGCCTGGTTTGCGTGACCGGCGTATCGGGATCGGGAAAATCCACCCTGATGCAGGATGTGCTGTATCCGGCATTGCTCAAGCACAAGGGAAAGCCGAGCGAAGCGGCGGGTGCACACAAGGCGCTGGCCGGCGCCGATCTCATAGGCGAAATCGTGATGGTGGACCAGACCCCCATCGGCCGCACTACCCGATCCAATCCCGCGAGCTATGTCGGCGCCTTCGATGCGATCCGCGATCTGTTCGCAAGGGCGCCGCTGGCGAAGGAACGCAGCTACAAGCCAGGCATGTTCAGCTTCAATTCCGGCGATGGCCGCTGTCCGACCTGTGGCGGCAACGGATTCGAGCACGTCGAGATGCAATTTCTGTCCGACGTCTACCTGCGCTGCCCCGATTGCAACGGCACTCGCTTTCGCGACGAAGTCCTCGAAGTCACCATTGCGCCGGGCGACCGGCCGGCGAAGAACATTGCCGGCGTGCTTGAAATGACCGTATCCGAGGCGGTGGAGTATTTCTCGGCCTATCCGGAAGTCCTGCGCGGCATCAAGCCGCTCGCCGACGTCGGCCTCGAGTACCTGCGACTCGGCCAGCCGGTGCCGACGCTTTCCGGCGGCGAAGCCCAGCGTTTGAAGCTGGCAGGCCATCTTGCGAGCGTGGAGACTTCTTCCTCCTCGCGCCTCGCGCCTCGCGCCTCGCCGAAGGGGAACCTGTTCTTGTTCGACGAACCGACGACCGGCCTGCACTTCGAGGACATCGCCAAGCTGCTGCGCTCCTTCCGCCGTCTCGTTGAGGCTGGACATTCGCTGCTGGTGATCGAACACAACCTCGACGTGATTGCCGCAGCCGACTGGATCATCGACCTGGGCCCGGAAGGCGGTGAGGCTGGCGGCGAAGTTGTTTTCACGGGAACGCCGGAGCAGATCCGGCGCGATGTGAAATCGCACACCGGTGTCGCGTTGAAAGAATATGAACATGCCATCGAAAAGGGCGCCTTCGCGCAGCAAGCGCCAGGTGTCGCGGAAGTTGCATCGAGGCCCTATGACCCGCATCCCGTCATCAAGATCCACAACGCCCGCGAACACAATCTCAAGAATGTGGACGTGGACCTGCCGCGCGGAAAGTTCACCGTGATCACCGGCGTGTCGGGCAGCGGAAAATCCACGCTCGCCTTCGACATCGTGTTCGGCGAAGGCCAGCGACGCTACCTGGAATCGCTGAACGCTTACGCTAGGCAGTTCGTGCAGGTGGCGTCGCGTCCGGAAGTGGATGCGATTTACGGCATCCCGCCGACCGTGGCGATCGAGCAGCGCACCAGCCGCGGTGGTCGCAAAAGCACGGTGGGCACGCTAACGGAGATCCATCATTTCCTGCGCCTGCTGTTCGTCAAGCTCGGCACCCAGCATTGCCCTGATTGCATGGTCCCGATCCAGCCGCAAAGCGCGGAAGCCATCGCCGCCCGCATCCTGCGTGAGTACAAGGGCCAGCATATCGGCCTGCTGGCGCCGCTGGTGGTAAATCGCAAGGGTGTTTACACCGACCTGGCGAAATGGGCGGGGAACAAGGGTTTTCCCGCGCTGAGGGTGGATGGCGAATTCCTGCCCACGCAGCGCTTCCCGCGTATCGATCGCTTCAAGGAGCACAGCATCGAACTGCCGGTCGCCGACATCCATGTCAGCGCGGCGGACGAGAGGACGCTGCGGGATGCATTGAAACTCGCGCTGGAGCATGGCAAGGGTGTTGCGCACGTGATTGCACCGCTCGATGGACTGATGAATGGCAAGGGTAAGGTCACGGAGACGGTGTATTCGACCAGGCGGGCCTGCCCTTCCTGCAGCCGCAGCTTTCCCGAACTCGATCCGCGCCTGTTTTCCTACAACTCGAAGCACGGCTGGTGTCCTGGCTGCTATGGAACCGGCTTGCAGCTCGCGGAAGTGGGCTGGGACGAGGAACGCGCGCGCAACGGCACCGAAGACAACGTGCTGGATTCCTGGATCGAATGGCTGCAGGTCGACGAGCCCTGCCCGCAGTGCGAAGGCAAACGCCTGAATCCCGAGGCGCTGGCGGTGCTGTGGCGTGACAAGTCCATCGCGGACTATGGCATGCAGCCGGTGGCGCAACTGGGCGAACTGGTCTCCTCGATACGCCTGCAAGGCCGGGAACTGGAAATCGCCCGCGACCTGCTGGCGGAACTGCAGAGCCGCCTCGGCTTCCTTTCCGAGGTCGGCCTCAACTATCTGTCGCTTGACCGGTCGGCGCCGACCTTGTCCGGCGGCGAAGCGCAGCGCATTCGCCTGGCCGCGCAACTCGGTTCCAACCTGCGCGGCGTGTGCTACATCCTGGACGAGCCCACGATCGGCCTGCATCCGCGCGACAACCGCATTCTGCTGGACACCCTGGAGAAACTGGAACAGAAGGGCAATACGTTGTTAGTGGTCGAGCACGACGAAGACACGATCCGTCGCGCGCACCATTTGGTCGATCTCGGGCCCGGCGCAGGCCGCCTCGGCGGCGAGATAGTCGCGCAGGGCACCATGCAGGACCTGATGCGCGAGCCCAGGTCGCTGACTGGTCAGTTCCTGAAGAACCCGCTGATCCATCCGCTGCAGCCGTACCGGCCGACAAGTATGCGTACGCCGGCAATCCAGGTGACCGGCGCCCGGCTGCACAATCTGAAGAACATCGATGTGCGATTTCCCCTGGCGCGCCTCAGCGTGGTCACCGGCGTTTCGGGCAGCGGCAAATCCACCCTCGCCCGCGACATCCTGCATGACAACCTGACTGCAGTGGTCGGTGAGCGCAAGCCGAAAGACATCCAGCCTGCCGGATGCCGGGCGATCAAGGGCTGGGAGGCCGTGGGCCGTGTGCTGGAAGTGGACCAGACGCCTATCGGCAAGACACCTCGCTCCTGCCCGGCAACTTACGTCGGATTCTGGGACGCCATCCGCAAGCTGTTCGCCGGCACCCAGGATGCGCGCATGCGCGGCTACGATCCCGGCCGTTTTTCATTCAACACCTCGGGCGGGCGTTGCGACGCCTGCGAAGGCCAGGGCGTGCAGAAAATAGAAATGAGTTTCCTGCCCGACGTGAAAGTGGCCTGCGACGTCTGCAACGGCGCGCGCTTCAATCCGGAGACGCTTGCGGTGCAGTACAAGGGCAAGTCCATCGGCGAGGTGCTGGCCCTGAGCGTGGACGAAGCGGTGGAGTTCTTCTCCGCGCATCCTTCCATCCATCACGCGCTGCGCCTGCTGCAGGACGTTGGCCTGGGTTATCTCACGCTTGGGCAGCAGAGCCCGACGCTATCGGGTGGCGAAGCCCAGCGCATCAAGCTGGTGACCGAACTCTCCAAGGTCAGGTCAATGGACGAGCCGCCACGGCGTGGCGCCGGTCCTGCAGGCAAGCACACGCTGTACGTGCTCGACGAACCCACCGTCGGCCTGCACATGGCCGACGTGGAAAAGCTCATTCGAGTCCTGCACCGGCTCGTCGATGCCGGCAACACCGTGGTGGTGATCGAGCACAACCTCGATGTCTGGGCCGACGCCGACTGGATCATCGACCTCGGGCCGGAAGGGGGCGAGGGC
>Ga0163153_10001040_pt1 | contig 45476 bp, 35 predicted proteins | sample OliLakLV19MP6IB1_FD_148629 | JGI IMG/M metagenome (GOLD analysis project Ga0163153, IMG submission 148629) | Freshwater microbial mat bacterial communities from Lake Vanda, McMurdo Dry Valleys, Antarctica - Oligotrophic Lake LV.19.MP6.IB-1 | ecosystem: Environmental > Aquatic > Freshwater >... | reverse complement strand
GTTCATACACGGTGCGAAACATCAGAATAGCGGTGATGATGTGCAGGCACACTTCCATCAAGCGTAGTGCAACACTCGACGAACCAACGACAGTCATCCACAACGCGAAGAGCTCGTAGATGAGCGGAGGCTTCACATCAATAAAGTCTGTATAGAGCAGGCCACCGTCGAGGAGCACCTTTCCGCCCCTTGCATAAATCTCGTGATCGCACATAAACGGTTGTACGATCTGTACGCTGCATAGAAAGCATACAAAGGCAATCAAGAGAATATCAAGCCAGTTCAGCTTGATTCTGCTACTTTCTGAGGTGCTTGGCAAGTTGTTCATCTAGTTCCACGATATTAAGACCACCAGATACCATGACAATTCTATTGTCTGGTCCGACCAGTAGGGTAAACGGAGCGGCATTATCGAGCAAGACTGCCGGTGATTGTTGTGAACCGTCGCTATAAACCGTAGGCCAGGCGTACTGTTGCATATTGGATGCCAGCCATTCTGGTTGCGTGCTGCTAGAGCCTGCGAATATCCCCACTACATGTAGTCCAGCGGCAGCATACTTCGCCTGCAATCGTTGTAGATCGGCGAGCAGAGTTGTGTTTTGCTCTCGTGCGCCCCAAAGGAAATAGAGCGTGAGATTGCCAGCCTGCGAACTCGATGATATGCGTTGCGGAGGGGTACTTGCAGACATCCATTCGAATTCGGGCATCGGCTTTCCTACTTGAATCGGACGGTTCCGATCTGCCAAGCGACGACTTTCGCTCGTTCGCTCATGATTCGGAAACTCGCGCTGTAGATCGGCAAGTAAACGCTGACTTCGTTCGGGCATGCCGAATCGGAATGCATATGCAGCGGCGGCTGCCTGCATTGGTGGTATGATACGACGCACCTGGTGGGTAGCAAATAACGTGTCGGTGTAGTCGAGCACATCCTGCTGTCCACCTGCCTGAAGAACTACATTAAAAAACGCATGTTGTCCAATTGTCCACGCCATAGACGTCGGTGGCACGATGCTCTTAAGTGAATCCCATTGAACCCCGTAGGCCAATGCTGCTACTTCGCGGACTCTGTTGCTGCGCAACGCATAGTTGGAGTATGAGCCAGGCATTGCAGCGAGTGGGCTAGGTGCTGGACGCTGCACGCCACGCATCGCATTCGGATTTCCCGCAGGTCGTACTTGATTTCGTTGTTCGATGTGCATAATGAGTGTATCGAGTGTCGCGTCGTCGGTACTAAGAAAGGTTAGTTTCGATGGCGCATTCGATCTTAACCAAACATTTGTATTTACTATGACGCGGGCAATGCCATTGGTACTGCGCACAGATGACAGATAGATACCATTTGAATCGCGTGTACCATCAACACCTTGCGACCCTGCAGCCATTTCAGAATGATGAACACCACGAATTGAAGTTGCAAAATCGTAATGGATTATTGAATCCGTCGTTGGGATGTTAACCGCGTAAAGCCCCTTCCCAACACTTTTCAATGAATAAATTGTATCCATGCGTTTTTCGGTTAGCCGCCAGCCATCGGTTCTTCGAACCGGACCTGGCGTCAGGATGTTAGTTGGCATGAACTGCGTTGTTGCAATGGCGTCCACAAGAATTGTATGTCCACCCGAACAAAGCACGCTACGTTCGATGGGCTTGTGGTAGGGGGCTGTAATGCGGAGAACATGATGTCCCTTCTCGGTCGTCGCAATACGAAAACGTCCGTCTGCGCTAACCGATGTTATTGCAAAGGGTTTGCGTCTGTCCTCTGCTCGAGGTTCGTTCAGCGGCAAGTTGACTGCAGGTTCTACGAGCATGGCGTGACCGATGAGTATCGGGCGTTTCGTGACGCTGCGTATGGTGCCTTCAATCCAGGTTGTGTCTGCAGAGTGTGCCGATGATAGGAACGTTAGCACGAGGGCTATAGAAACAAGCAGTCGTCTATAGACAGACCCTCTCGCATGTACGTTCGCTGTTACAGCCGTTTGTGTAGTCATTGCTTTAAAATACGACGAGCACCAAAGAAGCGTGCTTTCCAGTATGCTTCGTTCATCGACGATATCATAACACCGCTAGAGGTAGAGGAGTGTACGAATTTGTCATGCCCAGCATAGATGCCTACATGCGATATGTCACGTCCGTACGTAATAAAAAATACCAGGTCACCTGGCACGAGGTCTTCAATCTCTACCGAAACACCAGACGAGTATTGATCTTTCGACGAGCGGGGTAGGGTAACTCCTGCCTTGGCATAACACCACGAAGCAAAGCCAGAACAGTCGAAACAGTCGGGCGTAGTGCCTCTAGAGCAATAGGACGTTCCGATGAGGTCCTCAGCCTCGATTAGGACTCTATTTACAACTGGATGCGACGAGCGTTGCACCTTGGTCGAGGCGCATGAGGAAAGGAGAAGGATGAGGACAATTCCCCAAACCGCGATGTGTTGATTCCGGGGATCATTATCTCCCGGGATCATGCGCGTAAGTCCTTTATTATTTAGCGCGGCGCTTGGCAATGATCGACGTCAGAATTGATATGCCGAGCACGCCAACGATAACTCCTAAAGCAACCTCGACGTGAATATGATACCATGCCTGAATGAACATCTTCACGCCAATAAAGCAGAGGATGACGCTTAAGCCGTACTTCAGATACTTGAAGTGGTCCATAGCGCCGGCTACGGCGAAGAACAGCGATCTCAGGCCCATGACTGCGAATACGTTCGACGTGAAGACGATGAACGGGTCCTTCGTAATTGCGAAAATGGCCGGGATAGAATCGACAGCGAACACGAGATCGGTGACCTCGACCACGAGAACCACAACAAACAGCGGCGTGAAATAACGAAGCCCATCTTTGCGCAACGTAAAGGCATCGGCATGGTAATGCTGCGTGATGCGCAGGAATTTCCGCGACAAACGCACGACGAAGTTGTCGGCCAGGTCGGCGTCTTCTTCATTATGGTAGGCCATGCGGATACCGGTATAAACCAGGAAGGCGCCAAACACGAAGAAAATCCAATCGAACGAGTTAATAAGAGCTGAGCCAAGTGCGATCATGGTCCCACGCATCACGAGGGCACCCACGATTCCCCAAAAGAGGACCTTGTGCTGGTACCTCGGGTCGACCTTGAAATACCTGAGAATCAGGATAATCACAAAGATGTTGTCGACCGAAAGCGACTGCTCTAACAGGTATCCCGCAAAAAATTCCTTCGCAGCTACAGCTCCCTTGAATTGCCACACAAAGGCGTTAAAGGCCAATGCAAGTCCCACCCAAAATGCCGTCCAACCCAGCGCCTCGCTTAGCTTCACAACATGAGGCTTGCGATTCAAAACGCCAAGGTCTAGGGCTAATAGGAACAGGACTAGGGCAATAAAGCCCGCGTAAAGCCAGAAATCAGGAACAGCTGCCAGCATGCGTATTCAACGGGTAGGTCGTATTCAAAGAGTAGGGTGTTTTCAACGGGTAGGTCGTATTCAAAGAGTAGGGTGTTTTCAAAGTGTAGGGTGTTTTCAAAGTGAAGGTCGTATTCAAAGAGTAGGGTGTTTTCAAAGTGAAGGGCGTATTCAAAGAGTAGGGTGTTTTCAAAGTGAAGGGCGTTTTCACAGGGTATGGTGAATTCAGAGCGCCAGACGCACTCAAAAGGAGAGTCAAACGGTAACTGTGAGCCGAACGGACGTTTATTGTGACTGGAACGAACGGCAATAATACGGTCCGTATCTTTGGCCCTTCTAATGACCCATCCCCTGATCCTTATCGACGGTATGTCGCTGGTTTTCCGTGCCTATCATGCACTTTCGAAAACCGGGATGGCCTCGCCATCGGGTGAGCCCTCGTTTGCAGTGTTTGCCTTTGCCAACATTCTGCTACATCTTTTGGAGCGTCACGCGCCCGAGGCCATTGCTGTGGTGTTCGATACACCTCACCCGACGTTCCGGCACTTGATGTACGACAAGTACAAAGCAAACCGCGATGCATTCCCCGATGACCTGGTTCCACAGCTTGCCCGAATAAAAAGCATGATCGGTCTGCTGGGCATGGAGTGCGTAGAGATGCCAGGCTTCGAGGCCGATGATGTTATCGGTACGATTGCGAAGAGAGAGTCGGCGGATGGACACGACGTGCTTTGCGTTACGTCGGACAAAGATTACTTCCAGCTTGTAAATGACAAGGTGCTCGTGTTGCGTCCCGGACGCGATGTTGGCGTCTACGATATGTACGACGCCGTGCGCGTAAAAGAAAAGTTCGGGGTGGGTCCGCAGCACGTTGTCGACGTACTTGCCCTCATTGGCGACGCATCCGATAACGTACCTGGCGTAAAAGGTGTCGGAGAAAAGACTGCCATTCCTCTTATCGAGAAATACGGCAGCGTAGAAAATCTCTACGACAACCTGCACGAAATCGAACGCGAATCTCTACGTACCAAATTCGAAGTCTCTCGCGACATGGCCTTCTTGTCGAAGAAGCTTGTAACGATGGATCTCGATGTTCCTGTCGATGCAAAACGCGTTCGGCTCGTTCGTAAACAAGTTGACTATCCTTCGCTCGATGCATTTTGTGGTGAACTTGGCTTCCACACATTGCGCAAACGCTTTAACGTCATGTACGGTGGTGGCGCAAGCCTGCCAGCCGACGGAGCTAACAGCGCTGGTGGTTCGACTGTGAACGCCGATGGCTCGATCGATTTCGGCGCCGCAGAGAATGCAGCCGATGGTCCGCCATTGCAAACCGTAAACGACGTCGAGCATACGTACACGCTTGTGCATACGCTAGGCGGACTCGACGATATGGTTAAGGGGCTGAAAGGGTCTTCGATTCTTTCCGTCGATCTCGAGACTACATCGCTCGATTGCATGTCGTGCCACGTCGTTGGTGCATCGCTTAGTAATGCCGAAGGCACTGCGTTTTTTATCGCAGTCGACGACTCCGATGCCGACCCGTCATCAACGCTGTTCGACACAGACCATCGTACCGATAAAGAACTACTTCCTATTGCAGATGTCGTGCGTGCATTAAAGCCCCTTCTCGAAGACCCCTTAACAGGAAAAATTGGACAGAACATCAAGTTCGATGCGTTGATTTTGAAGCGATATGGGATTGACGTCGCACCGATTGCGTTCGACACGATGCTTGCGAGTTATTTGCTGGATGCAGACAAGACACACGGACTCGATGCGTTGAGTGCACGATGGTTGAACTATAAGCCCGTGCCGATTACAGCGCTGATTGGCGAGAAGAAATCGCAGCAGCGGTCGATGCGCGAAGTAGACCTCGCACAGCTAACAGAGTATGCTGCTGAAGACGCCGATGTTGCCCTGAAGCTCTCGAACATCTTACGTCCGAAGCTCGAAGAGAACAATCTCATCGATCTCGCACAGAACGTCGAGTTTCCTCTCGTGCCCGTGCTCGTGACGATGGAGTTCAACGGTGTGCGCATTGAGCCATCGGCGCTGAGCGATCTGGGCGACTTCATGCGAACCGAAGCTGCGCGATTAGAAAAGGAGATATGGGCGGAAGCGGGACAGGAGTTCAACATTGCTTCGAATAAGCAGCTTGGAGAAGTGTTGTTCGAGAAGTTGATGCTTCCAACATCGAAGAAGACGAAAACAGGTTTTTCGACGGACTCAAGTGTTCTTACAGAGCTCTCCGAAGCATTTCCGATAGCTCAGCTCATTCTCGATTATCGTCAGGTCGAAAAGCTTCGCTCGACATACGTCGAATCGTTGCCGAAGCTCATCCACCCACGCACACAACGCGTGCATACGACATACAATCAGACGGTTGCTGCAACCGGACGGTTGTCGTCTACCGACCCTAATCTTCAGAACATTCCCATTCGCAGCGAACTCGGATTGCGGATTCGCAAAGCATTTGTGCCGCAGTCACCCGATGCAAAGATTTTTTCTGCTGACTATTCGCAGATCGAGTTGCGCATTATGGCAGCCATCTCTCAAGACCCGAATCTCGTTGCTGCTTTCAAGAGTGGTGAAGACATTCACACTGCTACTGCTGCAATTCTTTTTGATGTGCCAATTGCATCTGTTACACCAGACTTTAGACGTGTTGCGAAGACTGTAAACTTTGGTATAATGTATGGCCTAGGTGCATTTGGTCTTGCTCAGCGTCTCGGCATTCCTCGAGCAGAAGGCGCTCAGATTATCGAAAACTATTTCACCAAGTACGCAGGAATAAAGCAGTACATGGAAGAGACCATTGCCGTTACGCGGCAGCGCGGATATGCCGCCACGCTGCTCGGACGACGCAGGTTCTTCCCGCTTATTAACTCTGCAAACCGAGGCTTGCGAACAGCAGCAGAACGTGCGTGTATCAACATGCCCATTCAGGGCTCTGCTGCAGACATGCTAAAAGTTGCCATGATTCGCATTCATGCCGACATGAAGAATCGCAACATGCGCTCACTCATGATGCTGCAGGTACATGACGAACTGGTGTTCGAAGTGTACAACGACGAGGTCGAAGAATTAACGGCACTCGTCAAAGAAGGAATGGAGCAGGCAATGCCTCTGAACAACGTTCCCGTTGTTGTAGACACAGGCATCGGCATATCATGGTACGAGGCACATTGATGGTACGAGGCACACTGATGGTACGAGGCACACTGATGATACAAGGCACATTGATGATACGAGGCACATTGATGATACGAGGCACATTGATGGTACGCGGCACATTGATGGTACGAGGCACATTGATGGTACGAGGCACATTAATCGCATGAGTTTGTTGACCGCAATCCTGCTGGGAATAATTCAGGGGCTCACCGAGTTCATTCCAATATCGAGCACTGCGCATCTAACGATTGCTGCGGCGTGGTTTGGTGTCATCGATCCCAATAATCCGCAGTCGTGGACTGCCTTCATGGCGACGATACAGCTTGGTACGCTTGCTGCCGTGGTTGTGTATTTCTACAAAGACATTGCATCGATGACCAAGGCATTCTTTTCAGAAAATTTTGTTGTACGACGTCCATTCCGCGAACAATCTGCACCATCGCGTCTCGCATGGCTTGTAATTATCGGGTCGATTCCGATTGTTGTTGTCGGATTTCTTTTCAAAGACTTTTTCGAAGGTACATTTACGAAGAGCCTCGAGGTCATCGGAACAAGTCTAATTGTGGTTGGTGTTCTGCTTGCAATCGCAGATCGGTTGTCGTCGTTTAAGCGCACTACAGATCAGATGAACATCATCGACGCACTCATCATCGGCGCATCACAAGTTCTGGCGCTTATCCCAGGCTCGTCTCGCAGTGGTACGACAATTACTGCTGGACTATTTAGGGGGCTAACTCGGCCAGAAGCCGCACGATTTTCATTTCTGCTCTCGTTGCCCGCAATTTTTGGCGCTGGTGTGTTAGAGTTTGTTCAAGAGGCACCAAACCTCTCCTGGGAAACTGGCGGAATGCAGGTTTTGAGTGCAACTGCCGCAGCTGGTATTACGGGCTACCTATCGATTGCATTCCTAATGAGCTTCCTTAAACAGAGGTCGTTGATGCCATTCGTCGTGTACCGCGTTGGACTCGGTATTGTACTGTTGCTCACGTCGTGTACACCTGTGAGAAACGAACCGGCTTCCGAAAAACACATCATATCGGAACGTTTAGACTCAGTCGAACCCAATGTTTCTGTACCCGCCGAAACCTCTATTACAGCCGCTGATACGGCCGTTGTAACCCATGTTGCGACAGTGCGGACATCGAAGGGAATAATAATAATTGGACTCTATGGTATTGATGCACCGAAAACTGTTGCCAATTTTGTAGCGTTGGCACAGCGAAGAAAGTACGATGGCGTGCTTTTTCATAGAGTTGCACGCGGATTTGTTATCCAATCAGGAGACCCACTGACGAAGGATGCGAACTCGAAGACCGAGTGGGGCAAGGGTGGAACGACTGCTGATGGGAAGCCTCTAGTTGATGAGCTTGACCCGCTTACTGCTTCTTCTCGAATTGGATATCAGAAAGGTGTTGTAGCCATGGCAACTGTGCTGGCGACTGGACGTAAGCCCGCCGCGAACTCAGCTACCAGTCAGTTTTTTGTCTGCCTTGACCGTGCAGCCTCACTACCTCACCAATACGCTATCTTCGGCCGCGTCATAGACGGACTTGATGTTGTCGAGGCTATTTCGAAGGCTGAAGTCGAGCCGGGTCCGTTGGGTGACGCCGACGGGATTCCGAAAAAGCCAATTCTCATAAAAACCGTAACTGTTAAATCACTCTAACCTTTTTGAATTAAGCATATGCAAACTATTTTCTCGACAGTTCTTCTAGCTGCCATGAGCGTTTTGCTCTTTACAAACTGTTCAGCCCAGAAGTCCGCAAAAACGAAGGATGCCATGTCTACACCAACAGAAAAGCACTCGGCTACAACGAAGTACGAGTACACCATTACCGTCAAGCAGGGCAATAAAGAACTTGGCAAGATGGTACTGAAGCTCTGGCCAGATGTTGCTCCGTTGCACTGCGCGCATTTTGATGTGCGTGTTCACGAAGGACATTACAACGGCACTGCATTTCACCGTGTCATCCCTGGCTTCATGATTCAGGGTGGAGACCCGAACAGTAAGTCTGGACCTCGCACATCATGGGGTAGTGGTGGTCACAGTGATCTTGTGAAAGCTGAATTCAGCAAGACGAAGTCACACGTACGTGGTGTTGTTTCAGGCGCTCGTACGAACGACCCAAACAGCTATAGTGGACAATTCTTCATCTGTGTTGGAGCTCCGACATTCCTCGACGGCCAATACACAGCGTTTGGTGAAGTATTAAGCGGAATGGAAGTAGCTGACGCAATTGTGGCTTCTCCACGCGACGCGGGCGATAACCCGCTCGAGAAGATAGAAATGACCATCGTGCACAACCATTGATTAACAGTTCACAAACATTGATTAATAGCTCAATAGTTGCGGTGATTGTACTGAAGCCGGTACGGATTGTAGTGTTGACGCTTTGCATCGGTGCCATGATGACCTTCATGGCGCCGTATGCAGTAGCACAAGGCACATCGACGTTTGGTGATACCGTTGGTTTGCCGCAAAATCTTGGCTTGAATGTAAACAGCGTCTACGACGACATCCTTCCGGTCATTGCACCTGATGGTAAGACCTTGTATTTCTGTCGCAGTAACAACCCAGACAACATAGGTGGGTTTGGGCAGGATATCTGGTTCTCGGAACTGCAACTCGATGGTAAATGGGGCTTTGCGAGGAATATTGGCATTCCTTTGAACAACAGAGGTAATAACTACCTGTGTTCGATTACCCCTGACGGAAATACCATTATTGTTGGAGACGCGTACAGCAATCCGGCTAATAAACAACGTGGCTTTGCAGCATCGCGTAGAACCGCTACAGGATGGGCAGTTCCTCAGCCCGTCGTAATTAAGAACTACTACAACCTTAACGTACACCACGAATTCTCACTGTCCAATGATGGCAAAACCATCATCATGGCTGTGGAGCGCAGAGATTCTCGTGGTGGCCGCGACCTGTATTTCTCAAAGAAGCAACCAGACAGTACATGGTCTGAACCAGTGAGCCTGGATACTGTTGTTAATTCCTTTGGACATGAAGCAACACCGTTCATCGCATCGGATAATTCGTCGTTGTATTTCGCATCCGACGGACATGGCGGATACGGGGGCTTCGATGTGTTTGTAACGCGACGTTTGGATTCTACATGGACAAACTGGTCGACACCGGAAAACCTCGGCCCAACCATCAATTCAAGTGGCTGGGACTTGTACTACACAATTCCGGCATCGGGTGATTACGCTTACTATGTATCGTTTGCCAACAGCCACGGTATGGGTGACATCTTTAAAGTCCGTCTGCCTGAAAAAATGCGTCCACGTCCCGTTGTCCTCATCACAGGCCGTGTACTAAACAAGGTTACTGGCGAGCCAATCGAAGCAGACATTTTCTACGAACTTCTGCCGCAAGGCGTCGAAATTGGTTCTGCACGAAGTACTCCTACAACGGGTGCCTACAAGATTGTGCTTCCTGCCGGAAACAACTATGGCTTCCGCGCCTCTGCGTCTGGCTTCCTTTCTGTTAACGACAACATAGATCTCACGTTGCTCACAGAGTACACAGAAATAAAGCGCGACCTCTATCTCGTGCCTATCGAAGTGGGTAGCGTTGCGGCACTCAATAATATCTTTTTCGACTATCGTGTGGCGACGCTCCGTGGCGAATCATTTCCGGAAATCGACCGCATTGGAAAATTGCTGAAAGAGAACTCTGCTATTATAATCGAAGTGGGCGGCCACACAGACGATCGGGGCTCATCCGAACTCAATCAAACACTATCAGAGGCTCGCGCTCGAAGTGTGTACGACCGACTGCTGCTTTCGGGCATTGAGCGAGATAGGCTCATTCTTAAGGGCTACGGCGAGACACGTCCAATAGCTAACGGCACGTCAGAAGAAGCACGCCAACTAAACCGCCGAGTTGAGATTGTCATCCTTAAAAAATGACGAAGATCCTTCGTTCGTGAGCATGCAAGAAATGAATACTGACCTCATCGATCGTGAAAAAGCAGTTCTTTTTCAAACGTATAGACGCTTACCACTGCAAATAGAGCGTGCAGAAGGGTGTAGGGTATACACAACAGACGGAAGTGTGTACCTCGATTTCCTCGGTGGTATTGCTGTAAACGCTCTTGGGCATTCACACCCAAAACTTGTTGAGGCTATTGTAGAGCAGACGAAGCGATACATGCACGTATCTAACTTCTTTTATCAAGAACCGCAGATACGACTTGCCGAACAATTACAGGCAGTTACAGGTTACCCTCGAGTCTTTTTTAGCAACTCTGGTGCAGAGAGTACAGACGGTGCATTGAAAATTGCCCGCAGGCATGGGTCGAAGTCCGGACGTTACGACCTCATCGGCTTCTCTGGCGGCTTCCACGGTCGAACCTACGGGGCGCTGTCGATAATGGACAAGCCGATCTACAAAGACGGCATGGGCCCCTTCTTGCCCCATACCCTTGTATTGCCCTACAACGATGTCGATGCCCTTCGCGCTCGTGTTGATGCACAGACTTGTGCAGTGATGCTCGAGTTCATACAAGGCGAAGGCGGAATTACATCGGCCACCGACGAATTTGTGAATGCGCTCGAAGAGCTTCGTCAGGAATTCGGCTTCTTTATCATCGCCGATGAAGTTCAGACTGGTATTGGACGTACAGGCACGTTCTTTGCATTCGAACGCTACGGCATCAAACCCGACATTGTAACGGTTGCAAAGGCTCTGGGAGGGGGCTTGCCTTTGGGGGCTATCCTAGCCACCGATGAAGCAGCAGGCATGCTCGAAAAAGGAATGCATGGCACAACCTATGGTGGCAATGCACTTGCTTGCGCGGCAGGCTCTGTAGTCCTCGATGAACTATCGAACGGGTTGCAAGCACACCTAAACACAATTGGCGCGTATCTGCAACAACAGCTCGAAGCTTTGGCGCAACGCAACCCCGAACACATAAGGGAACTACGTGGCAGAGGCTGCATACAAGGCGTTGTGCTTACCTCTGAAGCCGCTCCGGTCGTCGAACGCCTGCTCCAACGCAAGATTATTACTAACGCTACATCGGGCAATGTGCTTCGTCTGCTGCCCCCGTATATCATACAACGTGCAGACGTCGACGAATTGATTGAAGGATTAGAGCAGAGCCTATGAGTGCTAGAACAGCAGAGCCTATGACCATTCTTCTTACCTGTGCCCGCGCAATTCAACCACATCTTCGCAAAGAAGTGGAAGCGTTGGGTTATGATGTTGTGTACGAACACCCTGCAGCGATCGAGATAGTGGGGACGTTTGCCGATTGTATGCGCCTGAACCTGTGGATTCGCACAGCGCATCGTGTGTTGCTGCGTCTGGGTTCGTGGTCGGTTAACGATGCGAACGCCATGTATGAAGTAGTGAAGACAGTTGCATGGGAAGACATTATCGATGCCGATGGATATGTGGCTGTTGTATCGAGTGTAAAGACTGGGAGCATAGACAACACACAGTATGCGAACGTGCGGTGCAAGGATGCAATTGTCGATCGTATACGCGAGAAGAAAGGACGACGTCCGGACAGCGGCGCTGCCACCGACCGAGCCGTTGTGTTTCTGTTCTGGCACGACGAAACGTGCATGGTATACCTCGATACATCAGGCACTCCATTGTCCGAGCGTGGTTATCGTATACACCCCGGCAAGGCACCCCTACGTGAGAGCCTGGCCGCGGCAGTGGTGATGGCACTGGACTGGAAGAGCGGACAACCCTTTGTAAATCCGATGTGTGGCAGTGGTACCCTTGGCATTGAAGCGGCGATGGTGCAGGCTAACCTCGCACCGGGGTCTATTCGCACCAACTTTAGCTTTATGCATACGCTGTGGTATGATGCAAATGCGTGGAACATCATGCGCGATGAAGCGCGTGCCGGACGCAAGACGGTTGAGCGCGATCAGTTTATATGTACAGATTATGATAAAGTAGTTTTAGAGTTCGCTCGCGAAAATGCACGTCGCGCAGGAGTTGCTGCCTTCATGCGTTTCTCGCAGTGCGAATTCCGTCAGACACCCCTTCCTGAGCCCCCTGGCATCATCATCTTTAATCCGGAATACGGATTACGCATGGGCAATGAAGAGCGGCTTCGAACCACTTACCACGACATTGGCGACTTCCTCAAAACCGAATGCAAGGGCTACTTCGGTTATGTCTTTACCGGCAACATGGACCTCGCAAAAGAGATTGGTCTGAAGACCAAACGGCGCATAGAATTCTGGTCGGCCGATATCGAATGCCGGCTACTCGAATTCGAACTCTATGAAGGGTCGAAAAAGGGGCTGAAGCGCGACGTCCCTCAAGGGTAAACGGTCTATAGCAGCGATAGGGCCTGTGCTACGGCGATAGCGATAGGGCATGCCGCAGCGGAGTTACCTGTGCTCTTGTCGGCATTCCGTAATTTTCCGAATGAACATTACTCTACCGAACGGCGACGTGCGCGAGATGCCGTCCGGATCTACTGGCATGGATGTGGCGAAGGGTATTTCTGACGGACTTGCCCGTAACGCCCTAGGCGTGATTGTGAACGGCGTTCCGTACGATCTGTCGAGGCCAATTACTGCCGACGCAACGGTACGCATTCTTACGTTCGACAACGATGAAGGACGCAGCATCTTCTGGCACTCGACTGCTCACCTGATGGCCGAGGCGCTCGAAATGTTATACCCTGGTGTGAAATTCGGAATTGGTCCGCCAATCGAGCAAGGCTTCTACTACGACGTCGAACTTCCCGGAAGTGCAAAGCTGTCCGTCGAAGAACTACCTGCAATCGAAGCAAAAATGCAGGAGCTTGCCAAGCGCGATGTACCATACGAACGTGTCGAGATTACATGGGATGATGCCGTTGCATACTTCACTGCCAAAGGCGACCAGTACAAACTTGAGCTTCTCGAGGGCCTGAAGGGCCAAGAAGTAACGCTGTACAAACAGGGTGGCTTTACCGATTTGTGTCGGGGTACACATGTGCCGTCGACCGGACTCATTAAGTATCCAAAGTTACTAAGTGTTGCTGGTGCGTATTGGCGCGGCGATGAAAAGCGCGCGGTGTTAACACGCATATACGGCATTGCATTCCCGAAGAAAACACAGCTCGAAGAATTCATCACGCAACGCGAAGAAGCAGAACGCAGAGATCATCGTAAGCTCGGACGTGAACTAGAGATTTACATGGTTACGCCGATCATTGGTGGCGGACTCCCCGTGTGGCTCCCGAACGGAACGGTATTGCGTCGTCGGCTCGAAGCCTTCCTGCGCGACGAACAAACCAAGCGTGGATACCAGGAAGTAATTACGCCGCACATCGGAAATCTAGAGATGTACAAAACCTCTGGACACTACCCGTATTACGCAGACTCGCAGTTCGCGCCCATTACAATCGACGACGAGCAGTATTTGCTCAAGCCGATGAACTGTCCGCATCACCACCAGATCTACGCATCGAAACCCCGCTCGTATCGCGATCTTCCATTGCGTCTTGCAGAGTTCGGCACAGTGTACCGCTACGAGCAATCGGGTGAACTGAACGGACTGTCGCGGGTAAGGGGCTTTACGCAGGATGATGCACACATCTACTGCACACACGACCAATTGAAAGATGAAATCAGAAGCGTTGTAGAACTAACACAACTCGTGTTTTCTACGTTTGGAATGGAAGTAACAACTCGTCTTTCATTCCGCGACGACAACGAAACCAAGTATGGTGGCGACATCGAATACTGGGATCGTGCGCAGAAAGAAATTCAAGAGGTTGCAGACGCCATGGAGCTTCCGTACTTTATTGGCCTTGGTGAAGCTGCGTTTTACGGACCGAAGATCGACTTCATTGTACGCGATGCAATCGGACGTAAATGGCAACTAGGAACGGTGCAGGTAGACTACGTTATGCCCGAACGGTTCAATCTCGAATACGTTGGTGCCGACAACGCAAAACACAGACCAGTAATCATTCACAGAGCGCCCTTTGGCTCGATGGAGCGGTTCATCTCTATCCTTATCGAACACTATGCAGGCAATTTCCCGTTCTGGCTCGCACCTGTTCAGATAAGCATTCTGCCGATTGCCGATGCACATCACGAGTTTGCGCGAGAGCTTGCGAAAGACCTCGAATTGATGGGCTTTCGATTCAACCTCGACGTGCGCAATGAAAAGATTAGTCGCAAGATTGCAGAGAGCGAGCAAAAGAAAGTGCCATTCGCTCTCATCATAGGCACAAAAGAAATAGAAGCGGGTGGCGTCGGGTTGCGCAAGCACGGCGAGGGTGACAAAGGACTCGTTTCGCTTACAAACCTCAAGGAAATGTTTGTGGGTCTCAATTCGCCAGGAGCGTCGTAACATTTTCACTACTCTAGGTAAGCCTGGTGATGATATAATGGTTGTAGGTCGTTGGTTCGTTTTGTACTCAACACTTTTTTTGTTGAGTACGCAACTGTACGCTGTAGTACCAGTCGATCGCACTACTCCGCGCCAAGCGTTAAGGACGTTTCTAACTAGTACAGACGAGCGTGTTGAAGACTACAACACAGCAGCCCTTGTACTGCAGAATACGGGCATACCAAGCGCCGAGGCAGTGCAACGAGCCCGGCATCTGCGCGAGATAATTCGGGGAAAGGGTCTGTACGTTCGCCTAGAATCGGTTCCGAATAGCCCTGAGTATCTCGACACTACGACGCAACTCTCAGAATTCAGACCTTTCCCGAAAGAACCCCGCATCTCCTTAGTTCGAGACGGCGAGAACTGGGTATTCTCTGCGTACACGGTACAGAGCGTACCCATGATGTATGACGCTTTGTACCCGTTTGGTCTTGAATTTTTTGCCGACCTAACTCCCGCAGAAGGAACCACGTTCATTGGACTGTATTTGTGGCAGTGGCTTGGCATTGGCATTCTACTTATCGTGGCCTTCCTCTGCCTTAAGGCTTTGCAGCCCGTTGCCGCATGGTTTGTAGGCTGGTGTTTCAGACGATTTCGGTTAAGTGAACCTGAGGTTTCGGTATACAAGCACATCGGACGCTCACTTGCATTGTTAGCTACATCCTCAATCCTGGCTCTGTTACTTCCTTTGTTGCGACTACCCCTTCACACATCGCAATACGCAGTACTGGTGCTGAACGTCTTAATACCGCTGTTCGCAATCATAACAGCGTACAGACTTGTCGATGCCGTCGTAGAGCACATTGCGTGGAAAACATCGAAGGGTAGACATACACACACCCAATTGCGTCCGTTAATTCGACGCGCGCTAAAACTTGTCGTTATCATTGTCGGTATTGTTGCCATTCTGCAACAATTCGATGTGAACCTTACTGCTGTTATCGCGGGCCTTTCAATTGGTGGCGTGGCAATTGCTTTGGCTTCTCAAGACACCATTCGTAACTTTCTGGGTGCGATAATGATTTTGACCGACAAGCCTTTTGTTGTAGGCGATCACGTCATCGTGCAGGGGGCGGAAGGGGTCGTCGAGGATATCGGACTTCGAAGTACACGGCTGAGGTCGCTTTCGAACTCGATTGTTTACATTCCGAACGGACGCCTTGCGGACATGACCGTCGATAATCTGGGCCTCAGGGTGATGCGTCAGTACAAGATTACCCTGAACCTTGCGTATGATACCGACCCCGAACAACTCTCGAAATTCATCGATGGATTACATGCCATTATCCGGGAACATCCGCATACTATCAAGACTCCAGAGACCGCTTCAATTGCTTTTTCCGAGTATGGAGACTACTCGCTGAAGGTGCTATTTCAGTGTTACTTCGAGCCCAGTTCACCTGATGAGCAGCAAAGTAGGATGGACATCAACGTAGCAATCCGGAAGTTGGCTTCAGATTTGGGCGTGTCGTTTGCCGTACCACCACACACCATCATTCAAGCAGGCAATACATTATGATCGCGATAGTTTTACTAGTATGTAGTGTGTTGTTAGCATTTCCTTTAGAATTGCCAGCGTTTGATTCGAATTCTACCACTGTTCGAACGAAGAGTAGAAAGAACACCAAGGCATTTGACCTACCAATAGGGAGACTGTATGTCGACCCGAATACATGGTCGAAAATAACAGAAAACCTTGTACCAGGTTCGACGCTTGAACTTGTACACAGTGAAGGCGACGTATTTCTCGCTGTTGTAACAAGCCCAGACTTCGTTCCTGCCGTTGACTTCATCTCCGCCTTTGTAGAAGGAATGGCAAGTGCTGCCCCGGAAGTAAAAGACCCAAGGATTTCAAAACAAAGGACAGTGCAAGTAAATGGTAAACAACTAACGGACGTTTCCATTACTTCTCTTGTCGCCAAACAAGTGTTTGTCTACAGGGGCTATTTGTATACTGGACGTAAGGGCATGTGCTTTATAGTCACGTGGACTCATGGCGATCTTTACCAAGAGCTGAAGCAGGTCATCGAACAGGTACTTGACGGCTATGTTGTGAAGTGAAGAAACTAAAAGAAAAGGCATTAGAACTACAGGTCGGAACGCACGATCGACACATCTTTCTGTGTGCAGATCAGTCTAAACCTAAATGTTGTTCTATGAAGGATGGCTTGCAGTCGTGGGATTACCTCAAGAGACGTCTGCACGAACTAGAACTCGATGTTCCAGGTAAAATTTTTAGAACTAAAGCAAACTGTCTACGCATTTGCGCAAGCGGTCCGATTGCAGTCGTTCACCCCGACAACGTTTGGTATCACTCTTGCGACGAAGAAGTGCTGGAACGCATCATTCAAGAGCATCTAATTAGGGGCAACCCAGTCGAAGAGTATCGAATTACCCCCGAGCTGTACTAGCGCTACGTAACAAGTGATATTGTCGACTACAATGTAAAAAGCACTTCTGATACGGTTCGTTCGGACACGATCTTTATACCGTAACGTTCTTTATGATCGGCCTGAAGTGCAGGCGCGAATTCGTCTCTATAGTGTTCATACGACTCCATTGAGTCGCATTCATATCGTACAACGTAGATGGTATGTCCCTCCCAGACAGGGTCTACAACACGCTCTAACGTAGCGTTAATAAACAGACCTGTCTTCAACACGTCAGGGATGTGCACATCGCGCATCCACTGCGTCCAGTTGTCAAGTAGGTCAAATTGTACGGCAACGTTTACAGTGTAGATAATCATGAGTGTAGTTTCTTGTCCGATTACTGAGTAGGCAACGGTGATTGGAGTTTCGGTAGTCTACTTAATGCAATCGAGCCTAAAACCGCAGCTAAGACAGAAGCCGCCAAGATGCTGATTTTTGCAAGTGCAAGATCGGACTCCACGTCGAATGCAAGATCGGCTACAAATAGAGACATCGTAAATCCAATACCACACATAAGACCTGCTGCAATGATGTGTTTCATGGCTATGGTCTTTGGAAGCTCTGCAACACGCAGCCTGAGTGCGAGCCAGACAGCTCCGACAATTCCAAGCGGCTTTCCAAGCAAAAGTCCTGCTACAATACCCAAGGAAAGAGGCTGATTCATCGCCCCAAGCAGAGAGGCGTCAATAGCAACGCCAGCATTAACAATAACAAACAGTGGTACGATGGCAGCGTTCACAACAGTCTGCAAGCTGTGCTCAACCTTTCGAAGCCCAGAGCTGGCAGGCAGAACAAAGGCCATCGCAACACCTGCCACCGTTGCGTGAATACCAGAATGTAAAACGCATAGCCAAAGGGCTAGGCCAGATATTACGAGCAAGACAACAGATGAGAAGGAAGAGCGGCTTATGTAATAGACGAAAACAAGAATTGCAACCGCAACAGTAACCCATACTACATCGATGGGCTTTGCATAAAAAACGGCAATGATAACAACAGAGAATAGGTCGTCTGCGATAGCTATCGCAGCAACGAGAAGTTTTAACGCAGGAGGTACACGACTACTAAAAAATGCAATAATGCCCAATGCAAAGGCTATATCGGTTGCAACCGGCACTGCCCACCCTCTCGCCTGTGGAGTACCTATGTTGAACACCATATAAATGAGGGCAGGTATTAACATACCGGACAGTGCTGCTACAATAGGCAGCATCAGATGTTTGCGTCCGGCTGCCGAATCATCCATCAGCTCGCGCTTAATCTCGAGTCCAACAACAAAGAAGAACAGCACCATCAAACCATCATTTACAATGTGATGGATGGCACCTATGGCCTCGTAAGAGGCCCTAAATGGAGAGTTTGCCCACAGTAATGCAAGCGCAGTACACGCAATGATGACTGTGCCAACCGTTTGCTCTTTCACGTACGGATCCTCGTGCAACCCTTTAAGTAGTGCATCTCGTTACCGTAAAAGTTGTTCGCAGTAGGTGCGATAAGAGCTCTGTGGCAACGACTCTACGACGCGACGGTAGCCGTCGTCGTCTATGAAGCCCTGACGCCACGCTACTTCTTCGATGCAGCCGATCTTCATGCCTTGACGTTTTTCGATTGCATGAATGAACGTACTCGCCTCGAGCATGCTCTCGGGCGTGCCGGTATCGAGCCACGCAATGCCACGCCCCAATTGCGTTACGCGCAGGCGATTGCTCTTGAGATATGCGTGATGGACATCTGTTATTTCAAACTCGCCGCGTGCACTGGGTGAAAGCGCCGATGCAATGTCGCACACATCTTGGGTATAGACGTAGAGTCCGGGTACGGCAAGGTGGGAACGAGGGGTAAGGGGCTTCTCTTCGAGAGAAACAACGTCGCCTTTGTCGTTCAACTCTACTACGCCATACCGTTCTGGGTCCTGCACGTGATACCCGAAGATCGTAGCCCCTTCATTCGATGCTATGGCATTACGTAGGAAGTCGAGCTTGCCATAGAAGATGTTGTCGCCCAGAATTAGGCAAACCTGGTTGTCTGCTATGAAGGAGCGTCCCACTCTGAAGGCATCGGCAATACCACGTGGCTCATCCTGCACTGCATACTGCAACTCAACGCCCCAGTTTTTTCCGTCGCCAAGAAGGCGCTGAAAGACAGGTGTGTCTTGTGGTGTAGAGATAATCAGGATTTCGCGAATGCCAGCCATCATCAGTGTTGACAATGGGTAGGCAATCATTGGCTTGTCGTAGACAGGTTGTAGTTGCTTCGAAAAAGCAGCAGTCATTGGATACAACCTGTTGCCGCTTCCACCTGCGAGTACAATGCCTTTTGTTGACGTCATAGGCTGCAAACTACGAACGGTACACCAGTCTCACCGAGGGCTTAATCTGGGTCGTTGTCGAGAATGCTTGAGTTATGAATGTCCGAAAGATCGATGCCGTCTTCGTTCACAGCGCGGTGACGAACAAGTTTGGCATGGACAAGAAAGATTACGTTCTCGGCGATGTTCGTTGCATGGTCGGCCATACGCTCCATGGTATGGAGTGCGATTATAAGGCTGGCGCCATCGGTTACCGTCGAGGGTTCGGCATTCATTACAGCAACAAGTTCTGACTGAAGATGCGAGTATAGTTGGTCGACTGTTGCATCTGACGGGAGAATATGTGTTGCAAGCTCGGGGTCGTTGTTGATGAAAGCGTCGAGGCTAGACTTTACCATGCGATAGGTTGCCGAAGAGAGGCGGGCTACGTCGATGCGTGTGGCAAGCTCGACAGCGCCTGGTGCACGCATAACCAGAGTTGCAATGTCGTGTGCCATGTCGCCGATGCGTTCGAGTTCGTTATTAATCTTGACAGCAGCAAGAAGCAGACGCAGATCACTTGCAACAGGCTGATTTAATGCAAAGATGCGCTGGCATTGCTTGTCGATTTTAAGATCGAGCTTGTCGATTTTATCGTCGCGTTCTGTAACGATACGAGCAAGTTCGAGATTGCCTTCGCGTAGAGCACGTAGCGCAAACTCAACCTGTTCTTCGACGAGCGAACCCATGCGTATAAGTCTGGTGCGCAATTTGTCTAGATCTTCTTCGAACGTTCTATTCATTAGCTGTTTGCCTGTTCTAGTATCAACCAAATCGTCCGGTAATATAATCCTCAGTTTCCTTCTTGGTTGGACTTGTAAATATTGTCCTAGTGCGGTCGAACTCGATTAGGTTGCCCATAAGGAAGAATCCGGTGAGGTCGCTAACGCGTGCAGCCTGCTGCATATTGTGCGTTACCAGCACGATCGTGTACTGCGATTTAAGTTCACCAATTAATTCTTCAATCTTGCCAGTCGATATAGGGTCAAGCGCTGAGCACGGTTCGTCCATTAACAGAATTTCGGGGTTGACGGCAATGGCTCGAGCAATACACAGCCGTTGTTGTTGTCCACCCGATAGGCTGAGGGCAGAATGATGCAGCCTGTCTTTCACTTCATTCCACAATGCAGCACGTTTTAGACTTTCTTCGACAATAGAATCGAGTTCTGACTTTGAACGACGTTCAGTAAGCGTAAGTCCGTAGGTGATGTTTTCGTAGATACTCTTTGGGAACGGAATGGATTTCTGGAACACCATCCCAATGCGTCGCCGAAGTGTTACCACATCAACCTCACGACTGTAGACGTCGATGCCGTCTACCACCATGCTGCCCGTCACGCTTGTGCCGTCGATGAGATCGTTCATGCGATTAATTGCACGAAGGAAGGTCGATTTGCCGCAACCCGACGGACCAATGAAGGCCGTGACTCGCTGCTCTGGCAGATCTAAGTTGATGTCATACAATGCCTGTTTCTGTCCATAAAAGACCGAAAAGGCTTTCGCACGAATCTTTGTGGTGTTATCCTTAGACATTAAGACTTACGCAACCGTGAACGAATGTAGATGGCAGTAAAATTCAACAAAAACGTCAGGCCGAGCAGAACGAGTGTCGTCGCATACTGTAGTGGCAGCGCTTTCTCGACATCAGGAGACTGTGTCGCTAACACATACAAGTGATAGCCCAGGTGCATGAATTTTTCTGTAACGCTGCCTGGTAACGACTCAGTAGAATAGACAACTCCCACAAAAAGAATCGCTGCTACTTCTCCTGCTCCTCGGCCTACAGCAAGAATCGATCCAGTGAGAATGCCCGTAACAGAATTGGGCAACACGATTTTCCAGATCGTCTGCCAACGTGTAGCCCCCAGCGCAAGCGACCCTTCGCGAAGATCGCGTGGTACAGCCTTAAGCGCTTCTTCGACAGAGACGATAACAACAGGCAGTGTAAGTACCGCGAGTGTAGCAGAGGCCCACAGCAACGATCCGTCGCCAAACATAGACGACCCGGTTGCCGTGTCGATGCCCTTGCCCAGAAACTGCACAAAGAATCCAACACCAAATAGACCGAACACAATCGAAGGCACACCAGCCAACGTGTTTACCGCAAAACGAACTGAGCGTGCGAAAACGGAGGTCTGACGAGCGTATTCGGTGAGGTAAATCGCTGTGGCGGTTCCAATTGGAACACCTAGAATGCTCATCAGCAACACAAGGAGCGTCGTACCGGCGAGCGCTGGCCAGATGCCTCCCTCGGTGTTGTTATTCTGTGGGAACTGCGACAGAAACTCCCACGAAATATGCGGCGCACCTTTGTAAATGAACGTACCGAACAGACTAAGCAACAACAACACAATTGCGGTGGCTGCAGTTGCTGCCACAAGCACAGCAAAGAACCCTAGCAGGCGTTTCGGATACGATTGATGTCCGGTGAATGTACTCATATCATGCGCCCTGGAATTTCTTCATCAGGCGCTTTTTAACATAGAGTTCGGTGACTGCATTTAACCCGAAGCTCACCACAAACAACGAAGCACCTAGTAGAAACAATACACCGTAATGTTCAGAGCCCCAAACAACTTCACCCATTTCAGAGCCAATGGTTGCTGCAACCGTTCGTGCGGGAGCGAAGATCGACCACGAACCAAACGGTGCGTTGCCTGTTGCCATGATGGCAATCATGGTTTCGCCGAATGCTCTTCCTACACCGAGTAACACGGCAGCGAAAACACCCGGAGCAGCAGCAGGTAGCATTACACGGTAGGCTGTTTGCCACTCGGTAGAGCCAAGGGCAAGCGATGCTTCTCGCAACGTCCTCGGTACAGCCGATAACGCATCTTCTGCAATAGTAAAGATGATCGGAATCACGGCAAGCGAAAGTCCAATGCCACCGACAAGAGCATTTAATCGGAACTGCGTATCAAATGTGTCCTGGATGAACGTTGCAACTGTCGCTAGACAGAAGAAGCCAATAACAACCGAAGGGAATCCGGCAAGAAGTTCGATGGCAGGCTTAACAATTTCACGCAACCAACGTGGAGCAAAGAACGCAGAAAACATTGCTGCAAGAATGCCGAGCGGCGCGCCGATGAGGATTGCGATAAACGTAGTCTTGAAGGTGCCAATCAGAAGTGGTCCCACACCGAATTTTGGAGACTCGCCCACTGGCTGCCAAACACCAGCGAATATGTTTTCGGACAGTGGTGTCGGTGCTACAGCCTCATCCACGCGTGCAACAACTACGCTGCCAGGATCTGGGCCAGAGTCGGGATTGTAAATTTCTGGACGATCTGGATCGGTCTGCACCGGTGTAGAGCTTGCGGCGTCGATACTGACAGCTGTCAGTTCAGTGTCTTGGCCGTAGGTTTCTGGCCCGTCGCTGCTCGGGTTGTAGCCTTCGGGCTCGTCGGTGGCAGTTGCATCAACGTCGGACGTTTGCGTTGTCGGCGTAGCTGGTTTTCCGTAGAAGAGGCTCGCAGCTTCCTTAAAAACAAAAATGAAAATGAGGAAGATGACAACAATCGAAAACGATGCCACAATGCGTATGGTCCATTCGATCATACGCTCGCCGATGTGCCGGTTCTTCGTTGTGAATGGATGCACCGGGATTACAGAGCTTTGATTGGGTAATAACCGACGTTTTTAACGACTTTTTGCCCAGCAGGACTAATCACCCAATCGATAAACTTTTTGACTGTGCCCTTCGGACGCTGATTCGTATAGAAGTATAAAAATCGCGAAACGGGATACTGACCATTCAGAACTGTATTCTCGGACGGTGTGATGTAAGCCGATTTAGCGTCAGCAGCGACGGAAAGTGCAGCGACGTTTGATGCGTATGCGGCGCCACCAAAACCGATGCCAGCAGGGTCTTTAGAAACGGCATTGATTAGCGCAGCCGTGCCAGCCATGTGCTGTGCTTCAGCAGTAAAGTCTTGTTTCAATAACACATGCTCCTTGAAAAATTCATACGTGCCAGAATTGTTTTCACGGCTGTACAGTATGATTTTCTTATCAGCACCACCTACGTCTTTCCAATTCTGGACCTTACCTGTGAAGATCAACCGTATCTGTTCTACGGTGAGCTTACGAACGCGATTAGATTTGTGTACATAGAGGTTGATGCCATCGCGAGCTACGCGGATTTCCATTCCCTTGTAGCCGAACTTGGCTTTCAGCTGCTGTACTTCGGATGACTTAATTGGACGCGATGACGCACAGATATCAGTCGTGCCATTTATTAGCGCCGCAATACCAGTTCCAGAACCACCACCCGTGACTTGAAACTCAACACCGTTCTTATGAGGAAAAACCTCTGCCCACCGCTGTGTAAGAATTACCATGGTGTCTGACCCCTTGATCGTTACTCGTTTCTGATGTACGAATCCGACAACAAGGGGAAGGCAGACAAAAATCGCCACGACACTAACGTATTTGCGAATTGATTTCATACTGGTATTCCGGGGTTTCACGTTACAGACATGCAAATTACCATGCTTCAGGGGGCTAGGTAAGGGGCGTCGTGTTACGGTTTCGTAACACGAGGTACTAGATGCCGAATTCTAGGTTCAGCCTGGCGTAGAATGTCTTTTCTTCTTTGTTGGCGAGGTTGTAAAGCGTGGCTCTATTCAGTCCAGACTCAAGCTGGGACTTGATTCGATGCTTATTGATGAAGTAAGCCAAACAGACAGCCATGTTCTCGTCCTTTTTGAATTCCGATCTGCCAATGAGGTCTTCATGCGCGTCAGTTGTTGCGTAACGGAGTCCGAAACCCCAATTCGAAGGAAGAACATACATCGCTTGAGCAAGAAAACCACTCCCCACAAATACAGCCGAGGTCTTTGTTGTGTCCTTTGTGTCACGTGTAATCGGATCTTCGGCACTACGCTGTGCCCACTCGCCATAGAAAGAGAACCCCGACCATTTCAACAAAGCATCCGTGTAGATGATCTGTGTTGTGCGCTGCTGGAACAGGACGGGTCCAAGTTCACCACGTGTACGCGTTGTTTTATCATTGTATTGGAACGATCCACCGATGCTGACCTTTGGTGACGACTCTCGCGCAAGATCGCCTTCTGTGTAGTCTCCGCCATCCTTGAATGCACCAAAAGGCAAGACCTCGAGACGCCCTGTATAGGCAAAACCATCACCGACGATGGTGCCCTGGTTGCGACCATCACCACTCGATACTGAGGCGCGTAGATTTACAATTACATCGGATGCAATCGGACGCCAGAAACCCTGTAGACCAAAATCTCGATCAAGATTATACGCCCCGTTAAGAATACTTCTGTCGGGGAAAAACTGATCGCCCGATGATATCACGCGCTGTCTGTTGCCTGGCAGCTTGGTTTGTCCGAACCCCACTTGTAGCGTTTGGCTGAAATTCCAATACACCATTGCATCACGAATGAGGTTTGGAACGGGCTGGTCTGTAGCGTCGAGATCTGCGCGCCCAAAGTTTAGCTGTAGATTGAACGTCAGACGCGGGTCGAACACATGGCCACCGAGACGAAGCCTTAGGCGACGCACTACCAGGTCTGAGCTGATAATTTTAAAAGACTCATTCATGTTCACAGTCGCCCAGTTCTGCATTCGAAAGCGCATAATAATTCGCGACGTCGTATCCGCAGTTGCGAATACAATTCCTTCTGTATTAAAGTCAAAGCTTCCGCTCGACTGAGTTGTGGCCTGAGCGAACATGGGGCAGTGCACTAGAAAAGACAGTGCTGCGCAAGAGACCAGAATCGCGATTTTGGGCATAAGAAGCCCCTTGCAACGTGGCATTTAGAAACCAGATCGTGAACAGAACGGCCTAAAGATAGCCGACAAGAGGTATTTTCGCGCCCGATGAAACGAATTGCTGTCTTTACAAGCGGGGGCGATGCCCCCGGTATGAATGCCCACGTACGGGCTATTGAGCGAACCGCTCAAAAGCGGGGCCTCGAGGTGATTGGCATCATCGGCGGCTATGCCGGAATGATTGCCGGACAGTTTGAGGTGCTCGATAGAATTCGCACGGCGAATATCCTCGACCGTGGCGGCACTGTCTTAAAGACAAGTCGATGTCCGGAGTTCATGGAGCCCGACGGACGCAGTCGTGCTGCAGAACAACTGCACGCACACGGCATAAACGGCGTTATTGCATGTGGTGGTGATGGTACGTTCCACGGCGCGCACTTGCTTTGGCTCGAACATCAAATTCCAATCGTCGGCACCCCGGGTACAATCGACAACGACCTCTGGGGAACCGACTATACACTTGGGTACGATACTGCAATTAACACGGCAACAGAAGCAATCGACAAGATTCGAGATACCGCTGATTCGCACGGACGTCTTTTCTTTGTCGAGGTAATGGGACGTCATGCGGGCTTCATCGCCATGGACGTTGGTGTGGCTTCGGGCGCCGAGTACGTAGCCGTTGCTGAGACGATGACGGACATCGAAGTGCTCTATCAGCGCATCCTTGCCCAAGGAATTGACAAGCGCACGATCGTGATTGTTGGCGAAGGCGATGAGGTCGGTGGTGCTATGGTGATTTCGCAGGCGATTGAAGAACGCTATGGACTTCCTTCGAAGGTGTCGATACTCGGACACATGCAGCGAGGGGGCTCGCCGACGGTTCGAGATCGTGTTCTTGGTGCCCGACTCGGCGCCGCTGCCGTTGATGCATTGCTCGAAGGTAGGTCCGACATCATGATTGGTGAATCTGCCGGAAACGTCACCCACATCCCACTCGAAGAGACGTGGCTGACCAAGAAGTCCGTGCCTCCGTATCTTTTTGACCTGTCTACGTTGTTAGTATAGTGTCTCGACCCACACATCTGATCGTTTAAAGCATGGACATTAACTTCCTAACCATTGTGCAGGTGTATCAGCTCGAGGGACTTGTAGCCCTTGGTAAAATGCTGAACCCAGCCACCAACCAAATCACGCGCAGCCTCGAACACGCCAAATACGTAGTCGACCTGCTCGACATCATTAAAAGCAAAACAGTGGGCAACCTAACAGACGAAGAGCAGCGCTTTCTCGATAACACCATTAGCACACTAAAGCTGAACTACCTCGAAGAGTCGGGCACGCAAAACGCCCCCCCGCCAGCGGAACTCGTATGATGCGTCGCATCGCTCTTCTAGCCTTCGCTGCACGTCCAGACGCAGTGTTGTGGGCAATGCACACAGCACTGCGCCTTATCGAAGAGAAGGTAGAAGTATACGTCGATGAAGACCTTGCTGCACTCTTCCCTGCAGAAACGTCCGCCAAGGTTCAGGTTGTCTCGCCACGCGAGTTCGAACGTTTTGCCGACATGGTTATCACCTTCGGTGGTGATGGCACACTGCTCGCAGCTGCACGTCTGCTTATTGGCACCGACATTCCGATCATGGGAATTAATGTTGGCAAGCTAGGTTTTCTTGCAGAGTTCCCGGTGTCGTTTATCGACGACTCTATTATGGATGTTCTAAAAGGCAACTATCGCATAGTTGATAGAACAACCTTGCAGACGACCGTGAAGGGCAAGACGATGTATGCCCTGAACGAAATACTTGTCGAAAAAGCGTCTTCGTCGAAGATGATTGCTGTACGTGCATTTGTGAACGAACACCACGTCGCAGACTATCGTGCAGATGGTGTAATTGTAACGACGCCTACGGGGTCGACTGCGTATTCACTCGCCGCAGGCGGACCCATTATCGCCCCTTCAGCACATGCCTTATGCCTTACACCTGTTAGTCCGCACATGCTAACATTGCGTCCGTTAATCGTGCAGGACACCAGCGAAATACGTTTCGAATTCCCGTACGATGGCCACGATGCGCAACTCGTTGTCGATGGACAGATTGTTGCAACAATGCAAACCGGAGATGCAGTTATTATTCGCAAAAGCGAGCATCTCGTGAAGCTTGTAAAGCGCGCGGATAGCACGTACTACGACCTGCTGCGCGAGAAGCTGTTGTGGTCGCAAGACGCAATCCGTAAGTGATATGGGACTACGTCGCGAACTGACGTTATTTCAGGCTACGGCCTTAAACATGATTGACATGGTGGGGATAGGTCCGTTTCTAACAACGGCCATGGTCGCCGCAACAATGGGCTTCGGTCCGTACGCCCTGCTCGCCTGGATCGCCGGCTCTGTTCTCGCATTCGTCGATGCATGCATTTGGAGCGAACTCGGTGCAAAGATGCCTTTGGCAGGGGGCTCGTATGCTTTTCTAAGAGAGTCGTATGGTGCCGATAAGTGGGGACGGCTTATGTCGTTCCTGTTTGTGTGGCAGACAACGTTTCAAGCGCCTCTGGTTATTACGTCTGCTGCACTTGGCTTTTCTCTATACGCGGGCTACATCGTCCCACTCGATCCAACCCAGTCTCGCATCATCGGAGCTTCGCTAGTAGTGATAATCGTCGCACTGCTATACCGACGTGTCGGTGCCGTAGGCAAGATCTCTGTTGTATTGTGGGTTGCTGTAATTGTTACACTGGTAGGCCTCATTGTTAGCGGACTAACACATGTGCGTCCAGAAGCAGTTGCAGAATTCTGGAGTGTAACAACGTCGGGTGGAGCAATTGGCAATCTCGATTGGAACATGCTCGGCCTCGCCACCATTGGCACCGTGTATTCGTATCTCGGCTACTACAACATCTGTCATCTCGGTGGCGAAGTGCGCGATCCGCAACGTAGTATTCCACGAAGCATGTTTGTATCGGTAGCCGGAATCACGTTGTTGTATCTGCTTATGCAGGTTGCCATTTATGCAGTGCTGCCAATAAGCGAAATAGCTACGTCGAAGTTTGTGGTTGCCACATTCTTCGAACGCTTGTACGGTACACAAGTAGCACAAATCGCAACGGGCCTTGTCTTAATCGTAGCACTATCGTCGCTGTTTAGTCTCATGCTTGGATACACGCGCATTCCATACGCTGCTGCAAAAGACGGACTCTTCTTCGAGGTGTTTGGAAGAGAACATCCAACAAAGAATTTTCCTCACGTGTCGTTGTTGGTGCTCGGTGCACTTGGTGTGTTGTTCTCGTTAACACTTTCGCTCGATGCAACCATAAAGTCAATCATCACCATGCGAGTATTCACACAGTTCATAGCGCAAGCTGTAGGCCTCATGGTGCTTCGTAAACGCATTGGCGCGAACGCGATGCCCTGGCGCATGTGGCTCTATCCGTTGCCCATCATCCTCGTGATTATCGGGTGGCTCGCCATCTTCATTTCTGCAAAACCAGTTGCCGTTGCTGGAGGTGCGTATACGCTTCCACTCGCGCAAATGGCCGGCATTGCAATGCCGATTATTGGTTCTGTTGTGTATTGCATCCTGGCATATAGGCAAGGGGCCTGGCCGTTTAACAAGGAGCCCCTTAACCCCGAATCAAACAGGGGAGGATCGCTATGAAGACATTAGAAGGCAACATCATCGATTTGCATAACAGGCGCATATTTCCCGGACGCGTGCGCATCGTAGGTGGTATTGTTATCGCTATCATCGAAGACGATACAGTTGACACCTCGAAGACAATCTTGCCTGGCTTTGTTGATGCACACGTGCATGTCGAATCGTCGATGCTTCTACCGTCGGAGTTCGCACGCCTTGCTGTTGTGCATGGCACGGTGGCTACTGTAAGTGACCCGCATGAAATTGGAAACGTCTGTGGTGTCGAAGGCGTGCGTTACATGATTGACAACGGATCTAAGGTGCCGTTCACATTTGCATTCGGTGCGCCCTCGTGTGTTCCTGCAACGCCTTATGAAACAGCCGGAGCTGTAATCACAGCCGCTGACATCCGCACGTTGTTCGAAGACAGCCGTGTGCGTTACCTCAGCGAGATGATGAACTGGCCGGGTGTGCTGCACAACGATGCCATGATACTCGAAAAACTGGCGGTGGCAAAGGATTGCGGACGTGTTATAGACGGACATGCCCCGGGTCTGAAAGGCGAGGATGCCAAGCGTTATGTAGCTCACGGTATCTCAACCGATCATGAGTGCTTTACACTGCAGGAGGCGCTAGACAAAGTAAATGCAGGAATGAAAATTCTAATTCGTGAAGGGTCTGCCGCCCGAAACTTCGAGGCATTGCACCCAATGCTCGCACTCCATCCAGACGTTTGTATGCTGTGCAGCGACGACATGCACCCAGACTCGCTGGTGGTCGGACACATCAACCTGCTGGTGAAGCGCGCGCTGGCGTACGGACACGATCTGTACGATGTATTGCGTGCAGCTTGCGTGCACCCTGTCGAGCATTACGGGCTTCCTGTCGGACAACTACGTGTTGGCGACCCGGCCGACATGATTGTCATAGACAACATAAACGACTTTAACGTACTGCAGACCTACGTACGTGGTGAACTCGTTGCAGAAAACGGCACAACGCTTGTTTCTTCTGTCAATCAATCGATAATCAACAAATTTAGCATCGACGCAATAGAACAGAGCGTCCTTAACCTAACCGGGGGACGTCCGCGCATCGTCATCGACGAAGGCAAACCATACACACTGTCCGACAGCAGCACGGCGAATGTCCGTGTAATCGACGCGCTCGACGGACAGCTCATCACCACAGAATCGCGCTCAACACTGCAATGTGTCGATGGTGCGATCGTAGCTGACGTCAGTCAGGATGTTCTAAAAATCGTTGTCATCAACCGTTATGCGCCCGCAACTCCGTCGATTGCGTTCATACGAAACTTCGGACTCAAGAACGGAGCCATTGCATCTAGTGTGGCACACGACTCGCACAACGTAGTTGCTGTCGGAACAAACGATGCCGATCTTTGCAATGCAATCAATGCAGTGATAAGCGCCCGCGGTGGTGTGAGTGTTTCCGCTGATGGCACTACGGACGTGCTTGCGTTGCCTGTAGCCGGGCTTATGAGCAACGACGATGGCTATGCGATTGCAGAGCAGTATTCGAAGCTCGACGCTCGGGCAAAGCAGCTAGGCAGCCCCTTGCGAGCCCCTTTCATGACACTTTCCTTTATGGCCTTACTCGTGATTCCCCAACTCAAGATTAGTGATAAGGGGCTTTTTGATGGGTCATCGTTCAAATTCACGTCGCTAATTGTAGAATAACTATGGCTCTTTCATTGCTTCACGATTCAAGTCTTCTGCGTCTCATTCAGATTGCAATTCAAGAGGATGTTGGCTCTGGCGACATAACATCTGAACTGACAATTCCGCACGACTCTACGGCGGCTGCTAGATTTCTTTTGAAACAAGATGGGATTGTATGCGGACTGCCTCTACTGCCGTTGGTTTTTCGTGAGTTCGCTCCAGACATAAACATCGATTTGAAAGTCAACGAAGGCGATCGAGTGCCGGCAGGTACAATTATCGCAACAGTCGAAGGCGCAGCATTTGCGCTGTTAGGAGCAGAGCGCACAGTGTTGAACTTCATACAGCGCATGAGTGGCGTCGCAACAAAGACACGTCATTACGTCGATCGTATCGCAGGCACTGGCGCGCGCATACTCGATACACGCAAGACCATTCCAGGGTGGCGCATACTCGACAAGTATGCTACGTCGGTCGGTGGAGCCGTGAATCATCGCATTGGGTTGTACGACATGGTGATGATTAAAGACAACCACATCACAGCATGTGGAGGCATACGCGAAGCCGTCGAGAAGTGTCATGCGGAAATGCAAGGCCGCTCGTCATTACACATCGAGGTCGAAGCACGCAATCTCGACGACGTTACAGAGATATTGCAATGCACTGGCGTCCACCGCATCATGTTCGACAACTTCACGCCACAGACAGTGCGCGAGGGTGTGCAAATGGTAGACGGCAAGTTGGAAACAGAAGCAAGCGGTGGCATCACCTACGACAACATCCGCGAGTACGCCGAGACTGGTATAAACTTTGTTAGTGTCGGCGCAATCACCCACAGTGCCGTCGCGCTCGACATCTCAATGAAGCTCTTCGTACCGAAGCAGGGATAGAGTAGATAGAAATCGTGCAGCTAGGTAAGTACTGCGCACAACATAAGGCTAATGCTCTGCAACAATGCCCTGTGCCATGGCATGTACGCGTGCTTTCAGCGACTGGGGTTCGATTACGCGAACCTTACCACCAAAACTTAGAACCCATTGCACAAGCATGTCGTTCACGGGTAGATCCATGTGGATGTGATGTTCGCCAGAAGTCTTGCGCACGACTCGCTGAGTAGGGTGGAGCATCAGTTGCTTGAAATGCTGAACAATAGACTTGTCGATCTCGACCACAATGTGCGTGGGAGGTCCGGCTGGTTCTGGGTCGCCCATGCCTGCTGGCAACGAGAACAGAATCGGAATGGGTCCGCTCAGCACATACGACCTCTTGAAGTAATCGTAGGAAAGGGGCACGTGCAGCGAATTGATGAGGTAGTCTATGTCGCGCGTAACGGTACGCAGAGACACCTCGAGTTGCTCGGCAAGCAAATTAGCAGTGACCTTTTCGCCCATGACTACACGCGCCAAGATCCACTGGATGCGGTATAGGGTCGGACGATGAATGTTTTTCATGAGCAGTGACGGCAGCACATCGCGAAGGATGTACGAGGCTACGGCACTGGGTATGTCATATACTGACATAGTGAGATTTCTAAATGCGTGGAAGTAACGATTCGCGATAAAACGTAACGGTATTGGTTGACGACGTGGTGGTCGTTATGAATGGCGTGACCTACGAATCGGGTACCCCACAAAAAACCAACTCCGAAATTGCTCTCGGAGTTGGATAATTGCAGCCCGTCTATTGCTGTGGTTTTTAGACTTATTTGATGACGCTCATGATGCCAGCGCTGCGTGTGTTACCTGCCTGAAGGACGTACGAGTACATGCCCGAAGGAAGGTCTGACGTGTTAACAGTCAGTGCATTCGCGCCAGCGTCCAGGTGCCGTGCATTGATCGTGTTGACGGCATTACCGCGGGTGTCTACGATTGTAAGCGTAACGTCGCTCATAACCGGCAGAACGAAGCTGATGGTCGTTTGCGTTGCAGCCGGATTTGGATAGTTGGAAACCGAATACCCGCTTGTTGTTGCATCGTTGTCGACCGAAGAGATGACCGTGCCGATTGAGAACGGTGTCGAATTTCGAGTCATGCCTTTTGTGCTCGTAACGCGAATAAACACCGGATTGTAGAAGCCTGTCATTGGCGTAGTCCATGTTGTGTTCGGTGATTCGGACACAAGAACGGTTGCGATGTGCACCCAGGTTAGTGTATAGTCTAGTGAGTACTCGACGTTAACCGATGTGCCGATGTCTGGAGTATACGTCCAGCTTATGCCCAGCGTCTTGTTGTTCCCGATGTTGTTGTTTGCGTCGAGTCCGGTCAAGAACAGTCCGTCGATCGAACCATCGGTAGGAATCGTCGTGATGGTAAAGAGGGCGCTTGTGCCTGTTACGCCATTGGCATCTGTAACACGAACGAGGGCTTGTGTAGTGGCGACATTTGGGACGCTAGGCCACACATAGAACTGATCATCAGAAGATGCGGTACCAATCATAGTCCATGTCGCACCACTGTCCAGCGAGTACTCGAATGTTTTCTGCTGCGTGGTGTTTGTTGCCGTAAACGTGATGAGGAAATTCTGATACCCACCTGTGATTATTTCACCAGGTACAGGGTGAGTAACGACGATGCTACCTGGAACAGGCGCGGTCTTTACAATACTAAACACACCGCTCTGGCCAGTGATGCCATTCTGATCGGTGATGCGAATGATTGCACGAGTCGTGTTTGTATCTGGTACGTCCCACGGATAGGTCAGCGAGTCGTTCATGATCGTGCCGATCATCGTCCACGTTACACCGCTGTCAAGCGAAAGAGCAAATGTCTTCTGCTGTGTTAGCCCAGTACCGGTCCATGGAATGGCATAGTCCTGTGTGCCGCCTGTGAGGACTTCGCCGAGAGACGGGCGTACCACGACGAGTGTGCCTAGTGCCACGTTGCGCGCAATTGTGAACAGACCACTTACACCTCTAAGGTTGTTTGCATCGGTGATGCGAACAAGGGCTTTGCGCGATACAGTGTCGGGTACATTCCAGTTGTAGGTATAACCATCGGTTGATGTACCACCGATCAAATTCCATGTTATGCCACTGTCGAGTGAGTACTCGAATGTCTTCACCGGAGCGATGCCAGTTTCACTCCACTTGATCTGATAATTCTGTGTTCCGCTTCTAACGGTATCTCCAGCTGCAGGCGTAATTACAACGAGCGTATTTACTGGAGGAATGACAGCATTAGGATCAGTTATCACGCTCGAAGCAAAGGTCACAGCACCAACGACTGCGAGGGCGCGGCCCTCAAGAGTCGAACCACCATAAAGGTGTATAGCGCCATTGGCGATGAAAATACCCTTCATGATAGAGCTGTCAAGTACGCTTACAGCGCCATCGACTGCCCAATAGATATTCTTTGCACGCGCACCATTTGCAAGGATGATTTTTGTCCTTGCAGCTACGTTAAGTGCTGCGCCAATCTTTATGATGAAGATTGCGTTAGGATTTCCTAGCGCATCGAACGTAAGGTTGCCAGATAGAGTCGTAAGGTCACCACGGCGGTAGGTTCTAGGCGTAAGCACCTGTCCGTTGCCCATCGTCGCATTCAACACTGTATCGTACATGATGGCATGTGCGGCATCGTTCAGTGAATTGTATGCAAGGGTGAGATCGTCCTTGGCTGCTAGTGATGCTGCATCTGCAACGTGTTTTGCGCCCGTGTAAATTCCTGGCGGAAAGCCTGTAAATGCACCGGCATTTGTTCCGATATCACCGTTGATTATCGTGAGTCCAGTGTTCTCGATAGCGCCAGAACCAGAGAAGGCGCCATAGGTTGCAGCAGTCCCAAGATTAGGTGCGGTCTGAGCAGATGTTTGAATAGTTGCAAGTAAGACAAGAGCCATGCATGTTATGGCATACAATGCTTGTCTTCTTAGGGTTGTAGAGTGTGTCATGTTGTCATTCCATTTGTAAAGAAATTCAAGAACGTAATGGGGGACGCCGCGTCAGAACCGTCAACACCACTTTGGTGCGAAGTTCATTTCGAACGAATTCGATCAGTAGAAAAACGAAACCAAGGAGTCCGGTAACGGACTAGAGGACGAGGACGAGGACGTGGGGACGTGGGGACTATGGGATGCGAGGACGAGGGTCGAGGCTGGTGGGGTTAAAGCGCGTTGCTTGACTCAGAGTTTATCCCAAGAGAGGGGCAAAACCAACACATACACAATTTGGTTCACTCCGCAGGTACGTATTCTGCTAAGTACCAATAGCCTATGGTATACAGGCAATCATAATGCCGCCGGAAAGTGCGGGATTCTACATTAAAGCTCGCGGCGAAGCCTTGCAACAGGTATTCGAAGCTGCTCGCGGTACTTGGCGACGGTACGGCGGGCGACGTTGTAGCCAATCGTTTTAAGGTCTTTGGCGAGCTTGTCGTCGCTAAGGGGTTTGTGCTTCGACTCGACTTCGATGAGTTCTTTGATTTTCTGCTTAATAATGCGGGTTGACACCTCTTCACCCTCGTCGGTGATGAGCGACTCGCTGAAGAAGTATTTCAATTCGAACGTTCCGAATTCGCTGAGGACATATTTGCCGTTGACAATACGACAGATCGTAGAGATATCGAGTCCGGTTATCTCGGCCACATCACGATAGATAAGGGGCTTAAGAAAGGTTGGTCCGTGAAGCAGGAACTGTTCCTGTAGACCAGCGATGGCTGTCATTACCCGCAGCATGGTACTCTTGCGTTGACGGATTGCCTGCATGAGAAACTTTGCGTCTTCATACTTCTTGCGCAACCATTCGCGCGTTTCTTTGTTGAACTTGTGAAACTTCGCTTCCTTCTTTAGGCGCTCGTATGCGTTACTTACGCGCAGCGTCGGCAGACGACTGTCGTTAACGGTAATTAACAGCTCATCCGAATCCTCTTCACGTTCGATGATGAAGTCGGGTACGACGGTGTTTATTTCTGGACCGAACGTTCCGCCACCCGGACGCGGATTTAAGTGCCGAATTACTTCGATGGCTTCACGCAAGTACTCTTCGCTGATGTCGAGTTGTTTCTCGATTACATGATAGTGTTTCATTGCGAACGCGTCGTACGTTTCGGTGAGAATCATCAAAGCAAGTTTCTGAGCAGCATTTGGTTTACGTATAGAGCGTAACTGACAGACTAAACACTCTTGCACTGTTCGCGAAGCAAATCCTGGCGGGTCGAGATTCTGCAACCTCTTGATTACACCTTCAGCTTGATTGGTTGTAATCGCGTTTAGGATGCGATGAATGCCATCGAGCTTTGCTTGGTCGAAACCACTACTTCCCATACCGAGCATTGAAGGAGCTTGTAGTGAGAAGTTGTGTTCGGCAATGAGCACGTTAACTTCGTCGACAATCTCCTGCAAATCGCGACGTAGGTAGCCGTCCTCGTCTACGTTCCCAATGATTTGTTCGCCAAGCAGACGCTCCTCATCTGTTAGAGGAAGGAAGCGAAGCTGCTCGAAGAACTCCTCTTCGAACGATGTAGTTGCTTTGAATTGGAAGGATTCGTCGTCTTCCTCTTCCTCGCGCTGACTGTCCGATGCTTTGCCAGATGAAGGATCTTCACCCCAAATAAGTTTATAAAATTCGAAAGCATCTGTGGGGTCGAATTCACCGGCTTCCGCAGGTGCATTCTCGGGGACATGATCGCTGCCACCGTCATTGTTACTATCCCGAGCAATCGGACTTCTTGTTTCTAATGCATTGTCAGTCTCTGCACGCAGTTCGTTAGAGCCTCCGTCCGCGTCACGATCGTCGAACGCATCGTCGGCTTGCTCTTCGAGCATTGGGTTGTTTTCGAGCTCGCTCTGCACGTGCTGCTCGAATTGCATCGCTGGAAGCTGTAAAAGTTTAAGATACTGTATTTGCTGCGGTGTTAGCGTCTGGTGCAGCGAGGTCTCGAGGTTCAGGCCTAGTTTCATTGGACGTCCTCGACTTCCTCGCCACGTGCTAATGCGGCAATGCGTTCGTACAATTCAATGCCATACGCACGAACCAGCGCATCCTTTGTCGCTTCAACAAGAGGTCGCCGAAGCTTCGCGCCAAGTGCGCGTCCAGGAGCACACTCTTCAAACACTTCATAGTGCAGATAAGCCCCGCCGAACCTCGCAATACGTATCGGAAACAGATGACATGAAAGGGGCTTGCGAAAGGTGCTCTCTCCGTTGTGCCATGCGCGTTCGATAGAACACGTTGCAACGTCACCTTCGTAACGGACGAAGACACAATCTTTGTTGTCTATTACGCCAACTTCATACGAACCAGAAAATCCTTCGAGAGGACCATCTGCTTCGAGCTGCTTGCGAGATCGCTCTGATAGATAAGGCCAGGCTACTTTAACTGCAGCACGTATGTCGTCTACTTCCGTATCGAGTAAGGGCGCTCCCGACCCGCCGGGCAGCGTGCAGCATGCACCCTTGCAAGCAGAAAGGTCGCATGAAAAAGACGCCGTAAGAACGGCCTCTTCGAGCAGCAAGTGATCGAGTGAAATCATCCTGCCGAAAATATAGCACGAAAGTTGCTAGAACGCGCTCTTTAGGCCGTTGGATCATCACGTTAGAGCTTTAGGTGCTCTCGCAGGAACGCAACCGCAAGGCTCATCGCGTCTGCAGTTGCCACGGGGTCGTGCTCGGAATTGCTTGGGTTAGCAAAGGCATGAGGAGCAGCATACGACTTTACCGTAAGCTTCTTGTCAGCCGACTCCATATCCTTTTCAAACTGTTTGGCTACGGATGGTGTAATCCAGTCATCTTTTGAAGCGAAGATGGCCAGCACGGGTGCTCTCAACGTCTTTAAGCGTTCGACATTTTTCTCGGGCATGCCGTAGTACATTACGACGGCTGCGGCGTTCTGACCAGCCATTATTCCAGCCTGCAATGCAAACCCGCCGCCCATGCACCAGCCGATTGTTGCAATGCGAGCATTAGCTTGTTGTTTGACAATGATTGCATTTATGATTGCCTCGGCGCGATCGTTATTGAGATTCTTCATAGCCTGAGCTGCTTCGTCGCGCGTGTACGCAACGACGCCATCGTATAGGTCAACAGCAATTACTCGCACCTTACCATCCAACGCTGTAAAGAGGGCATCTGCCTCGCGCTTGATGTGTTCGTTCAACCCCCACCATTCCGGGAATACCAGCAGCACGTTAGACGTTGGTGCCTTTGGCTCTACAGCATAGAACACTGCCGGAGAACCGCCTGAAACCTCAATGCTTTGCAGTTCGCCATCGGTGGGGTACTGCATGTGCAAAGGCTCTACGTGTGCAGCCACAAAAGCGTCATTCGAAGCAAGTGATGCAAACGTATTTGGGGCAGTGCAGCACGAGTGTGTCTGCGCGGACATTGTGGTCATCATTGTCATGACAAATATTACAATCGGTAAGAGCCTCATACATTGGCCTTGATAAAGGAAACATGATCGACAAATTTTGAAGTTGTGTGTACCGGGGTGCTTCGTCTCGTGAGGTACATCGAGCGTTGCTTGGAGTTTTATTTCGTTGGCTTCTTTGCCTTGTCGCCAAACTGCTTCATGAATTTTTCGACCTTGGGTCTGACAACAAAAGCGCAGTATGGTTGCGAGCCGTTCTGATTGTAGTAGTCCTGATGATAGTCTTCGGCTTTGTAAAACGTTGTACGCGGACTGATCTCTGTCACAACTGGCTTCGTCCATGTTTTGTTCGAATCGAGTTGGCGTATGTACGCTTCTGCAACTGCTTTTTGCTCTGGAGTCGAATAGAATATGGCGCTTCGATACTGCGTTCCGACATCATTGCCTTGTCTGTTGAGTGTTGTAGGGTCGTGCGAGGCAAAAAATACCTGCAATACTTCATCAAATGATGTCACCGACGGATCGAAGGTGACCTGAACAACCTCTGCGTGTCCAGTGTTTCCTGCACTGACCTGTTTATAGTTCGGATTGACAACCATTCCTCCGGTGTAACCACTCTCGACTTTTTGCACACCTTCGAGGAGTTGGAAAACGGCTTCTATGCACCAGAAACAACCGCCGCCGAGAGTGGCGACCTCAGAAGTGGTATTCATTTTAGGATGGCCTGTAGGAGGGGTGAATGGTTTTGGGGTCTTACCATCGTCGCTGGCGCACGCCACACATACGAATGCAAAAACAAGCGCGAGAACAGGTATCGATTTCATGGATGCGAACATACGACCTCTAGTATGGTGTGAGATATCTTTGCAGAGGCATAGGTATTAAGGAGCATCATGCGGTTTGTTGTCGTTATTGTGGTGTTATGGTTCCCAATCTGGAGCACCTTTGCTCAGAGCCCCTTCCAGCACACGTCTCGCTATGTACATGTTCCAGGCAGCGAGCCTCGTGAACATGTTGTAGACGTGGAGCGGATGAGTGTAGACGTACGATTCGACCCGCCCGCCGGACTTGTAACGGGGAAGGTGACGCATACATTTCGGGTTCTGCGTTCGCGTGTCGACAGTATTGTATTCGATGGCATTCACATCCGCATACGCTCGGCCTTACTTGGCGGCAAACCAGTACGCACAACCACAACCGACACAACAGTTATAGTGCATTGCGAGCCCGCACTTCTTGCGGATCAGGTTGATAGCGTGATGTTCACGTACGAAGCCGAACCACGACGTGGACTGTACTTTATAGGATGGGGTGACTCAACGAACCGAATGCGACGTCAGATATGGACGCAAGGTCAGGGCATCGACCACAGGCATTGGATTCCGATGTACGACGAAATGAACGACAAGATGATCACCGAGACCATCGTGACATTCGACTCCGCGTACAACGTGCTGAGCAATGGCACAAACGTCTCTGTAGTTAGCAACAACGACGGCACCAAGACATGGCATTATTTGATGACGAAGCCCCATGCATCGTATCTGCTAATGCTGGCAATTGGCAAATACGACATCACCGAACGTCGTGCAAAGAGTGGCGTTGTAAACAGGCTGTACTCCTACCCAGAGTTCCCAGAACGCATAGAACCAACGTATAGGATGAGTACCGACGCAATGGATTTTCTCGAGTCTGAACTTGGTGTGCCCTATCCGTGGGAGTCATATAGTCAGGTGCCTGTTGCCGACTTCACATTTGGAGCAATGGAGAACACGACAGCTACGGTGTTCGGCGATTTCTTTCTTACTGATTCTCGTGGCTGGCTCGATCGCAGTTACGTGAACGTGAATATTCATGAGCTCACACATCAATGGTTCGGCGATTACATCACGGCCCGCAGCTCTAAACACGCGTGGTTGCAAGAAAGCTTCGCGACATTTTACCCGCATTTAATGCTGCGTGGTTACGGTGGCGAGGACGCATATCAATGGAGCAGACGAGGCATGCACCAGCAGGCATTGTCCGCAGGCGAGAAAGATCGTCTACCAATTGTCCACCCCTCAGCGGGCACTGCACGCATTTACCCAAAAGGTGCCTCTGTAATCGACATGATGCGATACACGTTTGGTGAACGCGATGTGCGCACGGTCTTTACGCACTATCTAAAGCACCATGCGTATTCGAATGTAGAAACCAGCGACCTGTATCACTCTTTTCAAGACACGCTTGGGATTACACCCGATTGGTTTTTTGATCAGTGGTTATATAGGGGAGGCGAGCCCCATTTCAAGATCAGTACTTGGAACGGCGAGCGCGAAGGGTCGGCTGTGACGGTTGTGAGCGTAGAACAAAAGCATCCTGTCGACGACCTTACGGGTTACTTCCGTATGCCTATTGTTCTCGAGGCGCACTATCCCAACGGCAGACGCGACAGTGTAAGAGCATGGATCGACGGACAGCATACCACCGTAGTCATCCCCAACACGCAGGGTAAACCTCCGGCATTCGTTTTGTTCGACCCGGGTTCGTATGTGCTTAAACGTGTGCAGTTCGACAAGTCGTGGGACCAACGCGCAGCTCAGCTGAAGGCAGCCCCCTACATGATTGACCGCTACGATGCTCTCGAGTCGTTGCGTGCCGACACGTCACGTTCGGAGGAGCGGCTTGTACTGCTAAAAGATGTAATGTCCAAAGAATCCTTTCCGGCTATGCGTTCAGAAGCAGTTCGGCAGGCCGCAGGCATGTTGTCGCCAAAACGGTTCGACATTCTTGCTAAGGGGCTAAAAGATGGGTCTTCGGAGGTACGGCTTGCCGCTATTTCTTCGATGTCCGTCGTGCCGCTGGAGCTTCGTTCCAACGTAGAGGCCCTCCTCTCAGATTCCTCATATAACGTTATAAGTCAGGCACTTACGGTGCTTTCGAACTCGTTTCCCGGGGAACGCAACTTGTTTTTGCAGCGGACGCAGTCCGTACGCGGACCTCATGAGCGCATCCGCATTGCCTGGTTGGAGTCAAGTCTAGCCGAACCCAGTGCTAGGGGAGGCGCGTTGGAGCAGGAGCTTATAGATCTGGGTAGCTCGGCGTGGGAATTTCGTACACGCGTCAACGCTTTCGAGGCTTGGCGGAGGCTGAATATTCTGACTAGTGCGTCGATTCGTAACGCCATGGATGCACTCGTCAACCCCAACGAGAGACTGTCCGAGCCAGCCAGAACATACCTAGACGCAATGCGTGTGCAAACGCAGTTCCGTTCCGAAATTCTCCGACAGGCGATTGCTCTGGAACCTCAGCTAAAAACGTGGCGTAGGGAGCGGCTCCAAGCCTATATGCACTAATGGTACTGGTCAAGTAAAATTCTGGTATGGTTTATGCTGGTTATGGAGTATTCGGCACAGTGATCCGTTTGGAGCTCTGTGTCTGAGTTTTGTGTGCACTTTTGTACACACAAGTTCTACATGCTCGGTCATGGCCTTCTGTCGCGTAATTTTTGCGTGATCAATGCAAAAGGCGTGCCTGATGCTTATTCTATCGATACTTCTGTTTTTAACAAACATTTCATGGGTTCAGAAATGACGCATTTTACAACATTAGGGAAGAGGCTGGCATACGTCATGGTATGCTTGACTCTGTTCGTTGCAACCAATGAAGCCATTGCAGCAACGGCTCCCAACCTACGTACGACAGCGTCTTACGGCGCATTTTCGGGCGCTGGTGCAATCGGAAATACCGGCCTTACGGTAATCAATGGCGACATCGGCACGCACGTAGGTGCGTTTACCGGATTTCCACCAGGTATCTATACCGGTGTGAAAAACGTCGCTAATGCCGCTACCCTCCAAGCCAAAGACGATGTAACATTGGCGTACAATTCAATGAATGATGCAACGAATAGCATCATCTTTGATGAGGCAATTGGCGCGACCATGGGGAACGGCCAGGTTCTTACGGCTAAGACCTATAGAAGGGGCGATCTTACGACGATCTCGGGCACACTTACCTTCGACGCTCAGGGCGACCCTAATGCCATCTTCGTTATTAAGATTGGCGCAGCCCTTAACGTAGCGGCAAATACCACCCTTGTTCTAGCAAATGGCGCTCGTGCGGCAAATATCTATTGGGCAGTTGATGGTGCTGTAAGCATTCTCAACGCCACTATATTCAAGGGTACAATCATTGCGAACGGAGCTATTCACCTCTATGGTGGTTCGAACCTCGAAGGTCGGGCATTATCTGTGGTTGGTGCCATTACGTTTGCGGACGCAACTATTACCGTACCTACGAACGGCGCTCCACCTCCACCTCCACCTCCACCTCCACCCGGCGCCTCTCTCATCGTGATTAGACCAGCGCAAGGCGAGGTAATTAGCGGCTGTACACAGAACTACCAGATTACGTGGTCGGGTTCAGGCATCGCTAACTCTAAGACACTTGAGTATTCAATCGATAGTGGAGCGACGTGGCGAGTTATCGGCGGTATGAATTCATCTGCGATGGCCTATAGTTGGAACGTTCCGGACGTAACATCGACGAGGGCGTTTGTTCGGGTAACCGATGCGAACAACCTAAGAGGCACTAGTGGACTGTTCTCGATTGTTGGGCCAGCTCAGGTAACTGGTTACACGTTTTCGGCAACAACCGGCGCGTATGCAGAAATTTCTGGAGGCACCGTTCATGCGACAGGTACTGGCATTGGTAATACTGAGTATGCGCTCGCCTTACCATTTAACTTTATGTATCATGGTGTGACGTATCCGTCGGGTTCCAACATCGGCGTGAATAGCAACGGCTATGTAACGTTCGCGACGGGTTATGCAGGCATGACCGCACCCCTTACAGAGTTGAGCATTCCAGTGATTGCTGGTTTTGCGAACTACCTAACGGGTAACACAAACGGAGAACTTCGTAGTGAAAGCACGGGTTCTGCTGGCAATCGGATTCTAACGATTCAGTGGAAGAACTTTACACGTGGTCCAATGGCGAACGCCTCAAACGACGTGTTCAACTTCCAGATCAAGATGTTTGAGACAGGCCGTGTCGAAATCGTCTACGGCGCTATGGTTGTGAACACCGAGGTCGGTGGGCAGATTGGTATAAGCCGCTTTTGCACGCGCATGGCTGTAATGGCCCGCGCCACACTCTCTCCATGGGATCGTCCGACGATTACGACGGCAGCGTCGAATATCGAGTCGATTGCAAGTCCAACATGGGTTCCAGGTGCAAACCAGGTTTATGCATTCATTCCTCGTGTCGCTCAGTCGAACGTCACCGACGCTGGTGCATTGGCACTCCTAAGCCCTGCCGGCAAGTTCGCCGCAAACCAGACTCAAGTAATTCAGGTTAGGATTAAGAACTGGGGAACGAACAACCTCGACAGCGTGACCGTAAACTGGTCGATCGATGGTGTTGTTAAGGTTCCAGTACGCTACTATTCTCAACCAGGTCTGGCACCGTTTGCTGAAGCGACTGTTAACCTTGGCTTTGCCACGTTTGCCACGAATTCTTTCAGCGCCTTAAGGGTATGGACAACTGTACCAAATGGTGGTGCTGATGCCGTTCCTGGTAACGACGCCATCGTTCGCTACCTGGCACCTCGTGTCGGTGGTACGTTTGATGTAGCGCAAGGCAGCGGCAACCCGAATACGTTTAGCGACTTCTGGTCGATTATGCGTCACCTTCGTGTTTCCGGCATTTTTGGGGACGTAACCATTCGTGCTAATGGTGACGTGACGTACGATGGCCAGCTGTACCTTGCTCCTATCGATAACGCTTTTGCAGGCGGCCGCATTTCTATTGTCAATCGCGCTCCTGCAACTCCTTCTATTCAGTTTCAACCAATTGGTTCGCCTACGCTTTCGTATGGTCTGTACGAAGATGCACACGCCGCAGTCGTCATTGAAGGCGGCGGGGCACCTTATACCCTCAATGGTTTGACCGTTCGTTTACCGAATGGCACAAACGCTGGTGGATTTGTTTACGGAGCTGCAAACTGGCTTACCGGTGTTACGATCAACAACCTGCGTATCCTAAACAGCAACTTCGTAGGACCTGATAATTGGGCTACGATGACGCTTGCTAGTGATGCTATCTACCTGAACAACGGTACTGGTACGAACAACGAAATCACCCGTAGTAACATCTCGAGCTTCCCTAACGGCATCCGTTGGGATAATCGCGGTGGCGCTAACACGAAGGTTCTAAACAACACTGTTCGGGGTGCTCGTTTTGGTGCATATGTAGACGGTGGCTCTGCCATGGAGATCTCTGGCAATACATTCGCTGGAACTTCTGTGTTTAATAGCTTCGTGGGCATCTCTGCATACAGTGCAGGCACGTCAACGATTACGAACAATCGTGTTTCGACAGATCTCACGTTGGCTGGCAGCAACGCTACGGGTATCATTATCGTGCCGATTACCGGAGCGACGTTCACGGTAACGAACAACATGATCGCAATTGGATCTGCAACAACGGCACGTGGCTTTGATGTTCAAGCAAACAATGGTGGTTTGACACGTCTGTATCACAATACTGTTCACATCACGGGTACAGGCGGCGCGAACAACGTAGCACTGTTCATTAACTCGACTCTGCTTGCTACTCCGTCGGGTGTTGTACACTCTGTGAACAACATCTACAGCAACGCCGGTACAGGTGCTAACGGTGGTTACCTCATTCGTCAGGATGACGCTACCATCGTGTTGAACGCGACAACAAATTCACTTGCGATTTCTGACTTCAATGACTTGTACACAACAGGCGCAAACATCGGCCTGTACGACGGTGTTATTGTTGCAAAGAGTCCGAATCCAAATCCACTCGCAGCATGGCGTCTTGCCACATCGCGTGATTACAACTCGGTTGCCGTGCCTGTAATTTTTGTCGGCGGCAGCGACCTCCACCTACTGACAATTCAGCAGGCTCTCGGGGGCACAACCTTGCTAATTCCTACCGTTCCAACTGACATCGACGGTGACCCACGCGTTAAGCCATACATGGGGGCAGACGAAATCACTCCGAAGATCGAAATCATTCAACAGCCCCAAAGCCGTTACGCATGCCTAGGCGAAAGCTTCAACTTTATCTCTATAGCTGACGTAACGCCAGGCGCTTCGGTGATCTATCAATGGTACAAAGACGGCGTTAAATTGGTTGGTCGCACATCGGCAATTCTGCCATTCACAGGTGTCGGTTATGCCTCAGGTGGAGTATACACAGCAATCGTAACAGCCTCGGACGGCACAACTACCGTTACTGCCGCGACTCTTCCGGCCGTCCTTATCGTTGTTCGCCCGACGCAAATCACAGAGCAGCCAGCTTCGAAACCAGTTGCTCTTGGCAGCACAGTAAATCTTGAAGGTCAAGCAGAAGCAGTTGGTTCACCAACAGATTTCGTCGCTTCCTACC
>Ga0163153_10001038_pt1 | contig 45537 bp, 44 predicted proteins | sample OliLakLV19MP6IB1_FD_148629 | JGI IMG/M metagenome (GOLD analysis project Ga0163153, IMG submission 148629) | Freshwater microbial mat bacterial communities from Lake Vanda, McMurdo Dry Valleys, Antarctica - Oligotrophic Lake LV.19.MP6.IB-1 | ecosystem: Environmental > Aquatic > Freshwater >... | reverse complement strand
CCTGCGCACGGTTGAGCGCTTCCGCGACTCGCGCCCCGCCGACGCGCCAGCGAATCCCACGGTGGTCTGGCTGCCGACGTTCTTCTCGCACACGCTCGAACGCGAGCTCGGCGACCTCGTGGTGCTGGAGCACATCCTCGACGGAGAGCCGCGCAAGTACCTCGGTCACTTGCGTGTTGAAGACCAGTCGACGACGCGCGCCGACCTCGCGAGCCTCCGCGCTCAAAAGGAGGCCCTGGTGAAGCGCACGTTGGCGCAGGCCTACGGGCTCGCGATGGCGAACGACAGCACGTACCTCGACCAGTCGCGCAGCGTGGACGAGCACTTCATCCCGCTCCTGGGGGATCTCGACATCCGCGCGGTGCTCGCAGGCACGATGAAGGACGGCTTCCGGCAGGTCATCGACACGATGCTGTCGAAGAAGTATCCGCACCACCCGCGTTTCGACGGGACGGTATCCGCGACGCGCATGGAGAAGATCGGTGCGCTCGTCGAGAAGCTACTCGATGAACGCGACCTCCGCATGAACGTCGAGAAGGGCGAGCGCAACGACCTGCGCGCCTACGCCGATCCGCTCGGCATCACCGAGACGGGCGACGTCGCCGTGCGCCTGGGTGAGCGGCCGTTCCACGGCATCGAGCAGCACCGGCAGCAGGCCGGCATCGACACGCCGACGGTCGGGAGTGTGCGCGGCTGGCTCGATCCCCAGCGGACGCGCGGCCTCCCTGCCGAGGTGCAGGACGTGCTCATCTCGCTCTACGCCTCGTGGAGCGGTCGCACCTTCCGGCGCGACGGCAAGAGCTACGCGCTGCCGCGCCCAGGCCAGCTCCCGGACGACGTCGAGCTGCTTCGCCCCGAGCTGCCGACGCAGGCCGAGTGGACCGAAGCACTGAACCGCGCGGGTGACCTCTTCGGTGTGGCCATCGGCGGTCGCTCACTCGGTGCGCGCAACCTCTCGGCCTTCGCCGACAAGCTGAAGGAGAAGCTGAACGAGGTGCGCGACACCGCCGATCTGCCGGGCGCGCTCGAACCGAAGATCCGCGACTGGGCCACTGTCTCGTCTTCTGCTGGCTCCGCCAGCGAGGGCGACAACGCGCCCCGCCTGGCCACGGCTCGCGCTTCGGCGGCGCTGCTGTCGCAGCTTGGACGAGGTGACGGCGCTTCCATCGTGCGCGACCTCGCGAGCTTCACGCCCAAGACGTCCATCGCGGCGATGGGACGGAACTTCACCACGGCCGCTGCCAGCAAGCGCCTTCTTCAGGAGGACGCGCGCTGGATCGTGCTGCGCCAGGTGAAGGGGCTGCTCGGCGACGCGGAGCGTGGCGAGCGTGCGAAGCTGCTGCTGCAAGACCTCGCCGCGCTGCTCGCAGCCGACGAGGTCAACAAGATGCTCGCCGATGGTCTCAGCGACCTCACTCGGCGCGCCGATGAGCTGCTGCGCGTGTCGACGAGGCCCCAACCGCCGATGCCGCCCCTACAGGACGAGGAGGTCGTGCTTGAAGCGTCGAACGACCTCGCCTCTGCTCCCGCGGCAGCCAAGGCGCTGCGTGATCTCGCCGAGCGCCTCGAAGGCGAGGGCAAGGACGCCTCGCGCATCGCCATTCGCATCACGGCTTGGAAGCGGAGGCCGGAGTGACCGACTCGCCGCTTCTCTCGGAGGCAGACATTCGCTTGGAGGTGGAGCGCCTATTCCGGCGCGACCATCGCTCCAAACTGCTCGCGCTGTTCGGCCGAGGGCAGGCGGGCCGCTTCGAGTTGGACGGCCTCTCATGGGAGATCATCCCGACTGGGTGCGAGTTGGACCTGCGTTCGAAGCTACCGGCTCCGGGAGAACGGGCGGCTTCGGGCAGTGTGTACCTAGTGGACTGGGCCGAGGACGCGCTGCCGCTCGACGTCTCGTGTCGGCTCGCGGGCGGACGCATCTATCACGTCGCACGCGACGCCCGGCTCGCCGCGCTCTTCGGCGCGCGCCAGGTCGATCCGGGCCTGTCCTCGACGGCGCTCGCGCGGCTCGTGCTCTCGGGCAGCCTCGAGGGGCTTCGGAAGATCACCGGCCTGCGGCTGACGCGCAGCGACCTCTGGAAGCGCGTGCTCGAAGCGCGCTTTGGCATCCCTGAGCGCGCTCTCGAGGCGTCGAGCGACTGGCTGCTCTGGGCACGTGGCTCCGACGCGGGGCCCGCGTTCGTGCGCGCCTGCGAGTCTGACGACATCTTGCGGGCGGTGCGGCGCGAGCTGCTCGACTGGCTCGAGGAGCGCCTGCCCGCTGTAGGCGTGCTCGGCTTCCGCGCGTGGGAGCTTGGCCTCGTCGACCGTGCCCTTCAAGCGCTGCTCCTCCTCGTGGCCGTCGAGCAAAGCGAGGACGCGTACCTGCGCGGCCTCGTGAACGGACAGATCGCGAGCATCGCTCCCGGCCTCGCCAACGAAGTCCGTGGCGTGCGCACGGGAGGCGCTGCGCAGGCGCTGCTCGAAGCGGTGCTTTCCGTCGAGGACGCCAACGACCGGCGGCTCCTTGATGAGGCTCAGCAGCACGCGGTGAACGGTGGAGCATCGGCGCTCGCTACGGCGAGCGACTGGCTGCCCGCCGGCCACGCCGCACGCGAGGCTGCCGTCGCCGCCGCCCTTACCGCCTTCGTCGATGCGCCAAGCCCCGAGGCACTGGAAGCCTTGCTCACGGCCTTCGAGCGCCTGAGCGCTCACCATCTCGATAAAGCGATCCGTCGCTCGGAACACGTCGAGGCGCGGAAGATGGCGGCACGTCTCTCTGCGTGGCTGCTGGCGCGGAAGGTGCGGCCCCAGCTCGCGGAGCACGGCACCCCGTGGCAGGCCGCGATTGATCTCGCCCGCCGCTACACCGAGGAGGGCGGCTTCCTCGACTGGGCGCGCCAGAGCCTGCGCGGAATGCGCGGTGCCGGCGACGAGCTGATGGTGGCCGTGCGTCGCCTGTACGACGCGGTCGACGTTGTGGCCCGGGGTGACGACCGGCGCTTCGCCAAGGCCTACGTGGCTTGGGTCGATGCCGGGAAGCCTTCGAGCGAGGTGCTTCCCATCGAGCACGTCACCAAGCGCGTCGTCGCCCAGTTCCTCAAGGGCGGCGAGCACCGGCGGCTGCTCCTCGTCCTGATGGACGGCATGAGCTACGCGACGGCGGTGCAGGTGCTCCAGCGCCTGCGCGATCAGCGTCGCTGGAGCCCCATCGCATGGCGCACGCCCGGTTGGAACGGCCAGCTCCCGATCCCGCCCGTGCTCGCCGCTGCGCCCACCCTGACCGAAGTGAGCCGCGCGGCACTCTTCGCGGGCGTGGCCGACCCACGCTTCGGCGACCAGGGCACCGACAAGGACGACTCGCGCTGGTCGTCGAACCCGCACCTGCGCGAGCTCGTGGGCGACGAGCCGCTCAAGGTGTTCTTCCGCCGCGACATTCATGCCGGGCACGAGCTCATCGATGAGGTGAAGCAGGCCGTCGCGGGCGACCAGCGCGTGGTCGCGGTCGTGGTGAACGCCATCGACGAACAGCTCAAGGGCAGCCTCCAGGTCGCCGTCGACTACACGAAGACGCCGATTCTCCCGCTCGAAGCGCTGCTGAGCGCCGCCGACGGCGCGGAGCGCGCGGTGTTGCTCGTCGCGGATCACGGCCACGTCGCGGGCGACGCGATGCGGGTCGCGGGTGGTCGCATCCCGGCAGGACGCGAAGGCGGCGCACGCTGGCGCGCGCTGACCGAAGGCGAGCAACCGCAGGATGGCGAAGTGCTCCTGCCTCGGACGTCGTGGAAGCCGCGCGGAGCGGCCGGCATCGCTGCGCTGTGGGACACCGCGCTCGCGAACCGCGCTCCGCACTACGGTGAGCACGGCGGCCTCTCGCTCGCCGAAGCGGTGGCGCCCGCGTTCCTGATTGGCCCCGAGTGGCTCGACCGCGTCGCGGGCGAAGATGTCGAGCTCTCGTGCCGCGTGCTCCCGGAGCCCGATTGGTGGGCGCTCAAGATTGCTCGGCCAGCAGCGCCGCCCGCCGTCGTGCAGCCTCCGCCGACGACCACGAAAGCGCAGCTGCAGCTCATTCCGATCGGGCCCACACAGACGCCGACGGCACCACCGACTGCATCGACCGAGCCCGCGCTCGTCGCTCGCCTGCGAACGGCCAAGCTATTCACGCAGCAGGTCTCGGGAGTGCCGAAGCCAGACGTCGAGCGCGTGCTCACGTGGCTCGCGGTGCTCGTCGAGGCGGGGGGAAGCCTGACCTCCGCCGACTTCGCGCGCTTGTGCGGTGTGCGCCCCCACCAGGTGGGGGGCGTTGTTGCGCGTATGGGTGTCCTGAACGCTGACGGCTTCGCCATCGTCGAGCACGACGTCGCGGGCCGCCGAGTCGTTCTGCAGAAGGCGAGGCTCGTCTCGCAGTTTGGAGTGACGGAATGAGCGAGCCGAGCATGCTGCTTCGCAAGGACGTCACCGAGGCGCTGCGCCGAGGAACGGTGCCGCGTCGAGGACTCGACCTGTTCGCTGTAGGGACCGACCGCTTTGCGGTGTCGCTGCGCGAGGAGTTGGACCGCTGCGCGACCGGCGGCGCGGTGTTCAAGGCGCTGCGCGGCGACTTCGGTTGCGGCAAGAGCTTCACCGCACGCTGGTATCAGCAGCAGGCGCTCGCACGCGGCTTTGCGGTCGCCGAAGTGCAGATCTCGGAGAACGACACACCGCTGCATCGACTGGAGACGGTCTACCGACGAGCCACCGAGAGCCTGCGCACCGCCGAGTGGGATACGGGTGCGTTTCGTGCCGTCATCTCCCAGTGGCTCATGGGCCTCGAAGAAGAGGTTTCGCGCACGCTTCGCGACCCCGATGACTTGAAGGCGCTGGCGGCTGGCGTCGGCGATTTGCTCGAGGCTCGGCTCAAGGACGTGAGCGCGGTGCAGCCCCAGTACGCAGCGGTGTTGCGAGCGTACCATGCAGCAGAAGTCGCCGAGAACCACGCGCTCGCCGAGGGGCTTATCGCGTGGCTGATGGGGCAGCCGAACGTCAGCGCGGACATCAAGCGCCATGCGGGCATCAAGGGCGAGATCGATCACACGGGGGCCCTCGGGTTCCTGCGTGGCCTGCTCGCCGTGCTCCAGCAGTGCGGGCGACCGGGCCTGCTGCTCGTCCTCGACGAGGTGGAGACGATCCAGCGCGTTCGCTCCGACAGCCGCGACAGGAGCCTCGAGGCCATCCGCAAGCTGATCGACGACCTCTACGGCGGTCGCTTCGCGGGGCTTTACATCCTCATCACCGGGACGCCCGCGTTTTTCGACGGGCCCAACGGTGTGAAGCGATTGCCGCCGCTCGCTCAGCGTCTGCACGTCGACTTCTCCGGCGACGCCAAGTGGGACAACCCGCGCGACGTCCAAGTGCGTCTCTTCCCGTTCGACCAGGAGCGGTTGCTCGAGGTTGGTCGTCGCGTGCGTGACCTGTACCCGACAGACCACCCGGACCGCATGAAAGCCCGCGTGACCGACGCGGTGCTCTCGGGGCTGGCGAACGAGGTCGCAGGGAAGCTTGGCGGGAAGGTTGGCGTGGCCCCCCGCCTTTTCCTGCGGAAGCTCGTCGCCACCATCCTCGACCGCGTCGACCTCTTTCCCGAGTTCGACCCGGCCAAGGACCTCGACATCCGCATCGATGCCGATGAGCTGACGCTCGAAGAACAGGCCGCAGCCGCCGGCAAGAAGCCGGATGACATCGAGATCGATTTGTGACGATGCGCCCGGACGCCATCGACCGCCTGAGCCCCGCCATTCGCTACCAGATTGCGAACGGCCTGGGTTGGAGCGGTCTGCGTCCGGTGCAGGCGCTTTCGACCGAGGCGATCCTCGACGGCGCGAACTGCGTCGTGCTCGCGCCCACGGCGGGAGGCAAGACCGAGGCGGCGTTCCTCCCGCTGCTCTCCAAGATGGACGTCGAGGATTGGCGCGGCGTTTCGGTGCTCTATGTCGCGCCCATCCGCGCGCTCCTCAACAACCAGGAGGCGCGGCTCTCCACGCTCACGGGGTTGATCGGTCGGCGCGCCGGCAAGTGGCACGGGGACGTGAAGGGACCCGCGCGACGCCGCATGATCGACGACCCGCCCGACGTGCTGGCCATCACGCCCGAATCGCTCGAGGCGATGCTTCTCTCGACGCGCACGCCCGCGCGGCGCTTCCTCGCCCACGTTCGCGCGGTTGTCATCGACGAGGTTCACGCCTTCGCGGGGGATGATCGCGGCTCGCACCTGGTGGCGTTGCTCGAGCGCATCTCCCGAATCGCCGAGGCGGACGTGCAGCGCATCGGACTCTCGGCGACGGTCGGCGATCCTGAGACCATCGTCTCGTGGCTCAGCGGAAGCAGCCTGCGTCCACAGCGCATCGTCGACCCAGGCGGCGCGCGAAGGCCGCCGGAGCTAGCTCTCGACTTCGTGGGCACGCTCGACAACGCGGCGCTGCTCATTGAGCGGCTGTACCCGGGTACGCGGCGGCTCGTCTTCGTCGACAGCCGACGACGTGTCGAGGAACTGGGGCATCGCCTCTCTCAGAGGGGCGTGGACGTCTACCTCTCGCACTCGTCGCTTGCCCTCTCGCAACGGACGGCCGCCGAGAAGGCCTTCGAGGAAGGGTCCAACTGCGTCATCGTCGCGACCAGTGCGCTTGAGCTCGGCATCGACGTCGGCGACCTCGACCACGTCATTCAGATCGACGCGCCGAGCAGTGTGTCGTCCTTCCTTCAGCGCATGGGGCGTACGGGGCGCCGGGCCGGCACGACGGCGAACTGCACCTTCCTCGCGACAGACGACGACGCGCTCCTGCGCGCTGCCGCCATCATCGACCTGTTCAGGAACGGCTACGTCGAACCTGCCGGGCCGTCAGCGTGGTCGCCACACGTGCTGGCGCATCAGGCCATCGCACTCGCGATGCAGGAACAGGGCTCGGCTTCTCACTCGTGGTGGAACTGGATCGAAGGCTGTGCGGCGTTTCGCGACGTCTCGGCGACCGAGCGCGAAGCCATCGTTCGACACATGGTCGACAACGACATCCTCGTCGAAGCCGACGCGCGGCTTGCGCTCGGCGCCCGAGGCGAGAAACTCTACGGCGCGCGTAACTTCCTCGAACTCTACGCCGTGTTCTCGACACCGCGCGTGCTGCGCGTGATGCACGGCCAGTCGGAGGTCGGCGTCGTCGACGCCTCGTTCCTCCAGGACAAGGAGCAGAAGGTCCCGAACTTCGTCCTCGCCGGTCGCCCTTGGCGCATTGTCGGCGTCGACTGGAAGGGCGGCAGGTGTTCCGTCGAGCCCGCCGAGGCGGGCGGCTACCCTCGCTGGTTCGGCATCCCCATGAGCCTCGACCGCTCGCTCTGCCACGCCATGCGCCGAGTCCTCGCGAGCAAGGACGCCGACCCCTCCTGGTCCAAGCGCGCCGTCACGCAGCTCGAGCTGCAGCGCGAGTCCCACGCATTCCTCGAGGACAGCTCGCTGCCCGTCGAAGAAGATCCCGACGGCCGCTGCCGCTGGTGGACCTTCGGCGGCGGTGCTGGCAACCGCGTCCTGGCGGGCCTCCTCGAGTTGGAGCTCGGCGAGCGCGTGTCGCCCGGCAACATCTTCATCACGTTCTCGAACGGCGCCGCCGACAGCGCCGTTGGCATCCGCCAGGCCATCGACAAGCTCGCCGCGCGCAAGCTCACGTGGGACGACGCTGCCCGCCTCATCGACTCGAACCAGCGCTCCCGCGTCTCGAAGTTCCAGCCCTGCCTCCCGCCCGACATCGAGCACGGCCTCATCGCCCGCGAGACGATGAACGTCGACGACGCCAACGCGACGCTCGCGGAGTGGACGTGCGGCACCGACGAGGGCGCTCAGCGGTGATGAGGCCATCGACCAGTCCGACCATCGCCGACCTGTACCTCGCGTTCCGCCAGGCGAAGACCGCGCTGTACTTTGAGAAGCGCGGCGTCGGTCTCCTAGAACTCGCCGAGTACGAGCAGAAGCTCCCCGACAATCTGAAGGCGTTGAAGCGCAAGGTCGCCAACGGCAAGTGGTTCGACAAGGTCGAGCTCGGCGAGACGTGGATCGTCCCCAAGCGCCTCCGCGCGACGGGCGAAGCGGATGACGGCGTCGTTCGAATCGGCGTTCCAAAGCAAGCCCCATCGGGGAGGCCTGTCGACGTCCAGCTTCGCCTTAGCCCGCATCCTGACTTCGCGACGGTTGAGGTGCTCTACCTCTGGCGCTTCGGCGGCATGCTCGACGCGCTGCTCTCGAAGAAGGAGGTGCTCGGGTACCGGCTCGACCTTCGCAAGGAGCAGGTGGTCCCGCATCGACGTTGGCTCTTTGAGTACTGGCCGAAGCAATATCAGGCCTTCCGCACCGCGCCGCTCGATGCTGCGAAGACGGCCCTCAAGCACGGAGCGCAGACGCTGGTCATCAGCGGCGACTTGGCGAGCTTCTACGACACCGTCGATCCGGCGTTCATGCTCAGCGATGCGCTACTTGCCGAGTTGGAGAAGCACGGGGCATCGAAGTCTGACATCGACGAGTACAAGCGAGCCACGGATTCGTTGCTGAAGGCGTACGCGCGGTTTCAGAAGGACGCGTCGAGTCGCGCCGCGCTGTCCATCAATGTCGGCGTGCCGATTGGAGCGCTCACGAGTCGGGTTGTCGGCATCCTCTGCTACCGCCGTTACGTCGACGACCTGGTGATCGTCGCGCATGCGCCTGAAGGCGACCAAGGGCTCGTCGACACCATGCGGCGGTTCCTGCCATTGCTCGATGGCGATGACGACGTCCTGCGGTTGGACGTCGATACGCTTGGTCGCGCTGGCTCCGAGTTCCAGCTGCAGAAGACGAAGGTCCGCGTTCATCACCTGGCCGGGGTGCCGGGCACGGATTTCGTCGAAGCGGTGGCATCGGACTTCGCGCAGGCCGTGAGCGAGCGACGCGCCTTCATCGACTCCGCGACGCTGGTCGGAGATGGAGTCACGCACCTCGTGCGCGCAGGCGAAGCCGAGAGGTCGCCCCTTCGTGTCCTCCGCGACGCGGACCGGGCACGGCTCGAACGCTTCGCGCTGTCGACGAGCCTGCAATCACTGGAGCGCGTCTCGAGCCTCATCGATCATGACCAGGCACGGGAGATGGTGCGGGGCAGCCTCGAGCGCATCGGGCGCGTCCTCGATACCGAGGACAACTGGGTCGACGACCTCGACGTGTCGTTCCGACTGCTGAAGCTGGCCATCAGCACCGGGGACTGGGACTCGGCCACGGAACTCCGCGAGCGCATGGACCGCGTGTGGGGTACCGTTGATGCGCTGCGCTCGACGACGACGAAGCTCTACTACCGAGGTCGAGAGATCGACCCGCGGAGGACGAGCCCTTGGACGTGGCTTCGCAACTACCTCCACGAGCGTCGTCTCGAAGCCATCGGCTCGGCTCTTCCGATCGGGATGGATGCCGAACAGATCGCAAGCCGGTTTCCCGGCGGACTGAGAGTGAAGACCCAGGAGGTCAAGGCGACGATGCTGCGCCGGCGCGCCGAGCAACTTGCTTCGGCCGACCTTCGTTCGCGCGATCGTGAAGACGATGCGCTCCTCAGCGGCCAAGTGGTCGAGGTCGATCACGACTGGCTGCGGGATGAAGTGAAACCGGACGCCGAGCTGTCGGCGCGCCTGGCAGCGATCGACGCGTTCGTGCAGCGGTGCGAGGAGCTTGGCGATCATCCGTGGCTGATGCCTGCCGCGCGATTGTTCCTCTGCACGCGGCCGCCGTCCTACTTCGACATCGCGCGGCGATGGCTCTACCGCGTAGAGAAGAACGGCTTCGCACCTGACGTGTTCGAGCAGCTTCTGGCCGTCGTGAACGCCGTGCGCGGCACCGAGTACCGCGACGCGGTCGGGCAGGTCATCAATCCAAGCACGGTATCGATCGAGTCGTTCTGGGCGGGCGCGCCGCCTACTGGTTCCACTTCGCCACTGGACCCGCGGATCATCCTGGGCAACCTCTCGGTTTCCAACGGCGCGTGGTCTGCTGCCGCGACGCGCACCGCTCACGCGCCCTACAACGCCCCCTTGTTGACGCTGGGCCGCCTCGAGGGCGTCGCGCGTGTGATCGAAAAAGCGACGCGCGTAGCACGAGGTCGAGTCTCGGCGGTGCTGGTGCTGCCTGAGCTTTCGCTCCCGCGGCGTTGGTTCCGCACGGTATCGAACCACGTCGTGCGGCTTGGGCGATTCGGTTTGGTCACTGGTCTCGAGTACCTGCACGACCCCAAGCATCCGCACGTCAGCAACCAGGTGTTCGCAGTCCTTCCCGGGCCGTTCTTGTCGGCGGCAGCGTGGCCATGGACGAAGCGGCTGCCTGCGCGGGAGGAGGGAGGCGAGCTTGCCAAGCTGAAGCCAGCTGTGTCGTTCCCACCTGCGCCACCGAGCAGCATGCCGCGCACAGTCGTGAGGTCTCCGTGGGGATCGCTGTCCGTGCTCATCTGCAGCGAGCTCATCGAGGCGCGTCGAATCTCCGATCTTCTTGGCCGAGTAGAGGTCGTGCTGTGCCCGGCCTGGAACAAGGACACGGCTTCTTATGACCACCTGATCCAGTCCGCGGGCTTCCAGCTCCACTCGATCATCGCTATTGCGAACAACGGCCACTACTCGGACTGCCGAGCGTGGGCCCCTCGGGAAGAGCGATGGGAGCGTGATCTCTGCCGCCTCATCGAACGCGACGTCGACGACATCGTCCACGTTGACATCCCGCTCGCCGAGCTCGTCGCTTTCCACAATGGCAGCCCCGTGAAGGGCTGGAAGCCGCTACCACCGGACTGGCCATGACCGAGAAGAAACCTGCCAACGATGCGCCCACGGGCGAGTTCCTCCTCTACCAGGCCGAGGACGGCCGCACGCGCGTCGAGGTTCGCTTCGATGGGGAGACGGCCTGGCTCTCGCTCGGGCAGATGGTCGAGCTTTTCCAGCGCGACAAGTCGGTCATTTCTCGGCACGTGAAGAACGTCTTCGACGAGGGTGAACTGAGCCCGGAGGCAACCGTTGCAAAATCTGCAACGGTTCAACGCGAGGGCGAGCGCGAGGTCACCCGCGAGGTCGAGTACTACAACCTCGACGTCATCATCTCGGTCGGCTACCGCGTGAAGTCCCAGCGCGGCACGCAGTTCCGCATCTGGGCGACACAGCGCCTGCGTGAGTACATCGTGAAAGGCTTCACGCTCGACGACGAGCGGCTGAAGCGGGCCGGTGGCGGGAACTACTTCGACGAGCTGCTCGCACGCATCCGCGACATCCGCTCGTCGGAGAAGGTCTTCTGGCGCAAGGTGCTCGAGATCTACGCGACGAGCATTGACTACGACCCGCGCGTCGAGTCCTCCCAGCTCTTCTTCAAGACCATCCAGAACAAGATGCACTGGGCCGCGCACGGTCATACCGCAGCGGAGGTCATCGTCGCGCGCGCGGACGCCGCGCAACTGAACATGGGGCTCACCAGTTGGACGGGCGAGGCCCCACGGAAATCGGACGTCGCGATCGCCAAGAACTACCTCGGCGCGGCAGAGCTCGAGGCGCTCAACCGCATCGTGACCGCGTACCTCGAATTTGCCGAGCTGCAGGCGATGAACCGGAAGCCGATGTACATGGCCGACTGGATCACGAAGCTCGACGACTTCCTCAAGCTCTCGGACCGCGCGATCCTGCGTCACGCCGGCAAGGTCTCCCACGACGACGCCGTCGCGAAAGCCGAGCTTGAGTACGAGCGCTTTGCCGGGACGCGCGCTGCGCTTCCGACCCCCGTCGAGAGCCACTTCGAGGACGCAGTTCGCGACGTGAAGCAGCTCGACAAAGCACGTCGCGCCACGAAGCCCGGCAAGAGCGGGAAGAAGAAACCGTGATGCGACCGTCGGAAGGCCACGGTGTCGGCCGGCGGCCAGTTAATCGAACTCGCGACCGTCCCGTTAACGCTCCATCCAGAAAACATCAGCAACATCGGTACATTACAGACTATGGACGGCGTTCGCGCATCCGCCAGATGTGGCGGATAGTTGGCACAAGGCGCCGAATGGGCCGCCTCTCCGTTCCCTCGCAAGGACAGACTGCTTCTCTCGCGCCGTCCCACGGCTCACCCCGACCCGTCCCGTCAGGCCAGTGTGTAGACCGCGTTCTTCCGGGCCCCGCGCTTGGCCAGCACGCCGTCGCTGACCAGCTTCTGCAGTCGCCGCTGTACGGTGCGAAGGGGCGGCGCGTCCTTCCCGAGGCCGACCACGATCGCAGCGCTCCCGGCCTGGCCGATGCGCTCGACCACCTCGTAGAGGCGCGCGTCGAGCGCATCGGGCGGCGCAACGATTTTCCATGGCAGGTGCTCCTCGTTGTCTCGCGCACGCCCGAGCGCCTCGAGTCGCTCCCAGAGCACACGCCAAAGCGCCGAGGTGAACAGTTCGAAGTACTTCGTGAGGTCGCCGTCGTCGGTCTCGATCAGGTCGATCCGCGCCGTATCGAGCAGCTCGCGCTGCGCCACGGTCGCCTCGGTCAGCATCAAGAGCCCGTTGGCGTCAAGGCGCCCGGCGCGCAGCTCATGGTGCAAGACGACGCTGACATACCGCCAAGCGGGATACAGCAGCTTCAGGCCCCAGTAGAGCGTGGCCGCGCGCAGCACCGCCGACCTGGAGACCAGCGGGTCCTGATTCGTCCAGTCGAACAGCACCTTCACCGCAGGTGGCACTTTGCTCGCGTTCTTGTGCAGGTCGAGGACCTTGCCCCGCTCACGCATCGAGTACGCCATCCAGCGCGCATCCCTTTGACTGGACGTGCCCTGGCTGGCGCGCTCGTACGCCATGGCTAGCTCCGGCGTGAGCCGGTTGTCGCCGCCGATGCGCGCAGTCGAATAGTGGGCGAGCGCATCCTCGACGACCGCCGCGCGACGGATCGCCTCCGCGATCGGCTCGCGCTTGTCGACGAGGCGCGCGCCGCCGAGCACGGCCTCGACCTCTTCGGGCTTCACGCTCTTCCAGCTCCAACCGACGACCCAGAGGATGCGCATGCGCTTGGCCCGCGCCTCCAGCTCCTTGCGCCGGTAGTAGGAGAGCGGGGCCGCGGTCATCTGGCCCGCGGCGTCGGCGATGTGGGTCAGGCTGTCGACGAGGTTGGGCGTGATGGTGTACCGCCAGGGTTGTGGTGGCAGCTCGGTCGGCCGTGTGAGGAGGCGGATCTCCTCCTCCGTGCGCGTGGACGGAAGGCGCCGGTCGCGCGGGCGCGTCACAGTCCCAACTCCCGGCCGAGCACCTTCGTCACGAAGCGCTCGCCTGCGCCCTCTGCTGCAACCATCTTCCGAATGCGCTCCCGCACCTCGGCCGCGCTGCCGTGGCGCTCCGCGGCCGCGAGCGTGGCGCGGTAGGCGTCCCACACGGCGACGCTCGTGATCTCGTAGCCGTAGCCCTGAACGAGCCAGTACAGCGACAGCAGCCCCGCGCCGACCGCGAAGGCCGGCTGCTTCTCGGTGTAGTCGCGCGCGGCGCGCGCGAGCGTCTTCGGATCACACGGCGTGCGACTCGCGAGGGCGAGCGCCTCGTCGTAGAGGCCCGCGTCCTTCGCCGCCGCGAACCACTTGCCCTCGTCGCCCGGCGTGGTCTTCACGAGGTCGGCCAGAACTTCGCCGGCCGCCTTGTGCGGGTACTTCTTCGAGACGGCACGGAAGGTCGCGAGGTAGGTGCCGCCCTGGTTCGCACGCACGCCGTAGCGCGCGTATGCCTCGTCGCGCATGCCGGACGAAAGGAGGATCTCCTCACAGACGGAGTCGACCTCGTGATCGTTCGCCCAGGGGCTTCGGCACGACTCCGCGTAGCCAAGCGCCTCGGCCTTCTTGCCGCTCGCGGCCATCGCCCGCACAGCCCACTGCTTGTACGGCCAGATCGTGTCGACGCGCAGCAGATCGATGAGCTCGTCGAAGCGTTCAGCGCGGTACAGAGCGCTCAGGCACGCGGAGGTCCCGTGGAAGTGGCCGCGCAGGTTCTTGTCCGGACTCAGGGCCATGCGCGTGATGCCGACGAGCTTGTCCGCCCATGCGGACGCGACCTCCTTCGACGCGCACAGCTCGCCCCAGTGGTCCGCGAGCCGCTCGATGTACGGGATCTGATCGGCCTGATGTGCTTCGAACAACCGCTCGAGCCACGCGTCGCGCGTCGCGCGTCTTCGCGTCGGCCGGTGCGTTCACGATGAGCGGCACCAGCTCAGCGATGGCGTGGCTCACGGCGGTGCCGATCGAACCTGACGAGCTATCGACGTGCTCGAGCGCCGGTGACACAAGTTCGAGGAACGAGATCGCCCCCTCGGCCGCGAGCACCGGCTCCTTCTTCGCGACCCTCTTGATCTCCGTGACGGCCTGCTTGACGCGCGTGATCGCCGGCTGCGACTTCCAGCCGAACGCGTGGCGACGAAAGCGCGTCTTGAACTCCCACTTGTGTGCCTCGGCGCTCGGTGTGGATCGCTTCGCGCTCATCGTGCACCCAACGCTCGATCGAACTCGGCGCGCAGAGCGGGAAACCGCTTGTGCTCGTGCCTGAGCGCGGCAACCCAACGAGCCGTGTCCGTGGATGCGTCACACCCGACGCAGGCCGCGACGAGGTCGGCCGCGTGGGCATAGTGGCGGCGGCGCTTCTGCTCGGTGACTCCGGCGACCCGCGCCTCCGCGGCCTTTTTCATGGCTGCGACGACTGCGCTTCGGGCGGCGGTGTTCGAGATGGCGTCGATGCCTGCTTGGTCCAGAAGCTGGTCGACCTCGTGCGCTGCGAGACGCGGCTCATCCTCGTCGGCCGTCATCGCCTCGAGCTCCTCGATGTCCATTCCGCGATGCGCCGGCAGCTCGGTGCGCCGCGAAGTCGCCGTCTGCTTCCCGCCCAGAAGCCTCGTGAACAGCGGGAACAGTAGGTGCCCGGGGTGCTCGCCATTGGACCAGCCGAGCCCCGGGGCCGCTGCCAGTAGCTTCGCGGCGGGTTCGAACTCGCCCTGGAGCATGTGGAGGAACGCGCGCTGTCGAGCCGCTTGCTTCGGGCACGCTTCGAGCGCCTCCGCGGCGCGCTTCCGCAACGTCGCCTTGCTGCTCGTCGAACCGAGCCAGCGGCGAAGGCGCAGCATGCTGGGACCGGCGCGCCATGCACGAACGAGCCATGCCGAAAGGTCCTTTCGCCCGAGGTTCTGCGCCGCGAGCGCGGCGCCATCGAACAGCTCGCCTCGCGCGTACTCCTTGTCCGCCACAAGCCCTGCGGCCTCCTCGAACGCCGGAAGCGCGGCTTTCCAGTCGCCGGCGTCGACCAGGCTCTTGCACCACGCTCGTAGATCGTCGGCACGCTTCGTCGTTCGCGCGATCTTCGCCAGCCCAACCGAGCCCTCCATGCGTTGCACGACCTCGCGGAGCCATCGATCTTCCTCCGTGTCCCAGTCGCGGTTGCGCTCACCGGCAGGCTTCTGCGAAATGAGAGCACGCCACTGAGGTAGGAAGTCCTTGAGTCCGGGTAGCGGCTCCACCGCGACGCGCTCCAGCTCCCGGATGGCCTCCCAGAAGTGACCGAGCCCCTGCACCTCGTCGATCGCTGCGCGAACCGCAGTGGCGCGCTCAGCGGGAGAAGAGAGCATGTACGTCGACACGACGTACTGGGCTGCGCACGCGGTGAGGTCGGCGCCGAGCACCTCGTCCACCATCTCGTGCTGCCCGAGGTCGATCTCTCCGTCGCCGATGGGTCGTAGCAGCGCACCGAAGATTCGGTGGGCCGCGGAGTAGTCCTTCCGGAGGAACGCGCCGGACGCGCGACGAAGGTGCTCGTCCACGTCGGAGGGGTCCGCCTGCCCAACTCGCTCGGCCGATTTCGCGAAGGCGAGCGCCTCGGCGACCTCGTCATCGCTGACCGCGGCCGGCGCCCATCCGGAGCTGCCGCGAGCCGCACGCTGGATCAAGGAGTTGATCACGCGGCTGTAAGCTTTGTCATCCAGCTCGAGCAGCATCTCGCGCACGACTTCGCGGAGAGCGTCGGCGGACAATGCGGCGAGCGCCGCGTCGACGTCGCTGCGTGCGGGCTCCGAAGTCGCAGGTCGTCGTCTCATCGCGACGACTCCGAGGCCTTGCCATCGCCTTTCACGTCCGCCGCAAGCCGCAGCGCTCGCTCCGCAGCCTCGCGCTCGCGGGCCAGCTCGGCGCGCAGCTCCTCTTCCGTGGGCAGGTACATCTGGTAGCGCGGGGCGAGGATCTGCTCGTTGTTCTCGGGCAGGGTGATCTTCGCCATCGCGTCGTTCTTCTCGGAGCAGAGGACGATGCCGATCGTCTTCGCTTCGTGCTCTGCGCGCTGGAAGCGGTCGAAGAAGTTCACGTACATCTGCATCTGGCCGAGGTCCTGGTGCGTGAGCTTGCCGAGCTTGAGATCGACGAGCACGAAGCAGCGGAGCAGGCGATTGTAGAAGACGAGGTCGACGTAGAAGTGATCGCCCTCGAGCGTCACGCGCTTCTGCCGCGCGACGAAGCAGAAGCCCTTGCCCAGCTCTAGGAGGAAGCCCTCGAGGCGATCGATGATGGCCTGCTCGAGATCGCGCTCGCGCCAGTGCGACCGCTCGTCGAGCCCGAGGAACTCGAGCACGAAGGGGTCCTTCAGCACGTCGGCGGGCACCTCGACTTCGTGTCCGCGCCGCGCGAGCGCGAGGACCTTCTCCTTGTCGCGGCTCTTCGCGAGGTGCTCGAAGAGGAGCGCCGCGATCTGCCGCTCCAGCTCGCGGCTCGACCAGCTCTCGCGCGCGGCCTCGATCTCGTAGAAGGCGCGCGCCGTCGGATTCGCGACGCGCACGAGGAGCAAGTAGTGCGTCCACCCGAGGTACGGCGGAAAGGGTGCGGGCACGCCCGCGGCTTCGGTCAGCGCCGCTGTCCGAAGGCCTCCGCGTGATTCGCTAGGCACTGCCGAGCGAATCTTCGAAGACGCCGAAACGCTAGGCAGCGCCGAGCGTTTCTCGGGGCGACTCGCGGCGCCGCCAAGCGCCACGGGCAGCGCCGAACCCTCGGGATACGTGAGGTAGAACTGCCGCATGTTGCGGAGGTTCGGGACGCTGAAGCCCTTGCCAACGCGCCCCGCCAAGCGCTTGGCGAGCCCCTCGATCACGCGCGCGCCGTAGCCCGCGCGCTTCTCCCCGTGCTGCTCGACCTCGACGATCTCACGTCCGATGAGCCAGTACGCCTGGACCGTCGCCGTGTTGACCGAGCGCGAGACGTGGCCGCGCGCCGCCTCGATGATGTCGACGACGCGCGCGAAGAGCGCGTTCTCGTGGCTCGCGCTCGATGGCTTCGTCACCGCGACGGCCTTCTTGCGAGGCGGCTTCTTCACGACGCCACCGGGCTCGCGGCGGCGCACGCGTGGTGTTCTTCCGGTGCTGGACGGTGCTCGCTCATGCTCTGGTGACCCTATGGAGAAGGCGCCGCGCAAGTCCCCGAAAGTCCGAGCGTTGGGCGTCACTGCGCTCTTTGTTTCTCTCTGATTGGCGACTTTATACGCCACCATAGTGGCGGATACCAGACGTAAAGTACGCGAACGAAGCAGCAGCGGAGACATCGCGCGCGACGACGGAGAGCGCGTCGGCGTTCTCACGGAGGTGGCCAGTTAAACGTTCGCCGACCCGTCCCGCCCGGAGGGGCCGATCTGTTAAACGCTCTCGGTCTCTCTCTCCCCAGTGGACAGCGTTCGACGCCGAAACGCTGTCCCGCGCGGCAAGAACGAACGCTCGGAGGCACTCTCTGTGCTCTCTGCTCGAACGCTGTCGACGAGCGCCACGTGCTCGTCGAACGCGCAAACGCGCGAAACTGTCGGGGAGAAAAAGAAGCGGCCCCGAGGATCGCTCCTGGGGGCCGCTGTTTACTGGCCGGTCACCGCAGTTCGCGTGACCGATGAAATGGCTCAAAAACTGTCTGCCTTACATCACGCCCGCAACACGCGTAACTACTCGAAGTCATTACGGTCATGCTGTTAACCAGCGGGTCACCCACGCCCGCGACGGGCTCGGTGGCGCAGGATCCGGCATCACTGGCTAGTAACGCAATCTTGACTAACGCTGACGACTAGTAAAGGATTCGTTCCTAGCGCGCCGCCCTAGGAACGCCGGCTTTCCCAGCCTGCCCACCTGGTGAAGCGGGCGTTCCGAGCGGAGCCGACGATGCCAAGACGCACCACCGGACGATACGAGCGGACCACCGTGGGTGGGGAGGAGGTCGCGGCCTTCGTCCCGTACGCGCTGCCGCCCGTGGAGCCGCCCCTCGTCGTCGAGGCCGCGCTGGCCGCGCGCCTCCGTGCGGCCGAGCAAGCGCTCGTTCGCCTCGAGCTGGCCGGGGAGATGGTCCCGTCGCTCGACTGGTTCATCTACGCGTTCGTCCGCAAAGAGGCCGTGCTCTCGTCGCAGATCGAGGGGACACAGGCGACCCTCGTCGACCTGCTCACGTTCGAGGCCCAGGATGGCGCTTCGCCGAGCGCCGCGCCCAACGCCGACGTCGAGGAGGTCTGCAACTACCTCGACGCGCTCGCCTACTCGCGCGCTCAGCTCGCCGATCCCAAGGGCCTGCCGCTCTCGATGCGCCTCCTCAGCGAAGCGCATCAGCGGCTCATGCGTGGCGTGCGCGGCGCTTCGATGCTGCAAGGCGAGGTGCGGCGCAGCCAGAACTGGATCGGCGGAAGCCGACCCGGCAACGCCGCGTACGTACCGCCACCGCCGCACGCACTCGGCGAGGTGCTCGGCGCCTTCGAGAAATACCTGCACGAAGATGACTCGCTACCTCCGCTCGTGCGCGCCGGGCTCCTGCACGTGCAGTTCGAGACCATCCACCCCTACCTCGACGGCAACGGCCGCATTGGGCGCCTGCTCGTGACGTTGCTGCTCGAGCACTGGAAGCTGCTGACCAAGCCGCTCCTCTACCTGAGCCTCTTCTTCAAGCGGCATCGAGCGGACTACTACCGACGACTCGACGCCGTTCGCACCGATGGCGACTGGGAGGGGTGGCTCGACTTCTTCCTCGACGGGGTCGCGACGATCGCCGACGAAGCGGTCGCCTCCGCACGGGAGCTGTTCGCGCTAGTGGCCGAGGATCGCGCGCGCGTGCTCGCGCAGGAGGGGATGTCTGTCGTCGCGCTGCGGCTATTTGAGTTGCTCCCGTGCCACCCAGTCGTGACCGTCGCATCCGTGATGAAGTTCGTGGCGACCACCAAGCCCACCGCGGGACGGGCAATCGAGCTGCTCGTGGCCGCGGGCGTTCTCGTCGAGACGACTGGCAAGAAGCGCGACCGCTCCTTCGTGTACCGGGGCTACCTCGATCGACTCCGTGTCGGCACCGAGCTCGACGGCGCACCGCGAACCAGGACGTAGCGACGTAGCCCAGCCCGTCCCACTTCGGTCGCGCATCCCGCGTTTGCCACGTGCGATGCCCGACCAGTCATCCCGCTCCTGTCCGCCCGCGATATCTTCACGGTCTTGGACGCCGAGCCCCCCGACGACCTGCCCCTCATCCGCTGCGCCGTGTACACGCGCCAGTCGTGTTGCGCGCCGGGGAGGATCCCGCCCTCGCGTCCTGCGCGGTGCAGCGCACCCTCTGCACCGAGTTCATCCGATCCCTGGCCTGGCGGGGCTGGTACCCGATCGGCGAGCATTTCGACGACGAGGGCTACAGTGGCGCGACCATCCAGCGCCCCGGCCTCGAGAGGCTCATCGCGCGAATCCAGGACCGCGACATCCAGCGCATCATCGTCTACCGGCTCGATCGCCTCACGCGGAAGCTCACCGACTGGGCGCTCCTCGTGCGGGTGTTCGAGCGCTTCAACGTCGGCCTCACCGTCGTGCACGGCGCCATTGACGCCGAGGCGAGCTCGCTCGAGCGGCTGCAGCTCAACCTGCTCGCGACCTTCGCTGAGCTGGAGCGCGACATGATCGGCGAGCGCCTGGCTGACGCGCGTGCAGAAGGCCCGCGGAGAGCGTGCCGCGGAGCGCGTGCCGCTTGGCTACGCCGCGGATCTGAAGACGAAGCAGCTCGTCATCGTCGAGGCGGAGGCCGCCGTCGTGCGGTGGTTCTTCACGGAGGCCGGGAGCGGCAAGCCGACCGCCGAGCTCGTCACGCGAGCGAACGCGCTCCGGCTCGTGACGAAGAACGGCAAGCGAGACAATTGGTCGGCGCGTGCGGTGCTGCGTCTCTTGCGGAACCCAGTGTACGCAGGTCGTCGCCCCGACGGCGCCCCCGCGGTGCACACCGCCCTCATTCCCGCCGACCTCTTCGAGCGCGCGCAGAACGCGATCGCCGCGCGCAAGACGAGAGCAACCACGACCCGCTTGAAGGTCGACGAGCGCGAGGATCCGTTCCTCCTTCGCGGCCTGCTGCTCTGCCAGCGGTGCGACCGCACGATGACGACCTCGATGAGCACCTCGCTGACGAAAAAGACCGCCGCCAAGGCGCCCCGCTACTACCGCTGCCGCACTGACGGCTGCGACGGCGGCCAGGTCGCAGCGACCGACGTCGAGGGGATGGTCCGCGACGCGCTTCGCCGGCCGCAGTGGAACTGGCCCGACTCGGCGAAGGAGCGGCTCGCCCAGCTTGCCTCGATGTGGGACGTGCTCTGGCCGCAGAACCGCCGTCGCGCGCTCGCGGAGGCGTTCGAGAGGTTGACGTGGAGATCGCGAACGAGGCGACTGCTCGTGCGACTTCGCAGCGAACCGAGTCCCGAAGCGCCTGCAACGTCGTGAGGTCCGCGATCCGATCGACCACGTTGATCGAATCCCGGCGAGCACGCGATCACCAGCGACGGCGCCACTTGTCCCGGTAGCTCGGCGGCGGCGGGATGGACTCGTCGGGCTCCTCGGTGCGCGCGGCGACGAACGTGCTCGAGTCGCCGTCCTTGATCCGGATCGAGCCCTTCAGGCGGCCGTCCTTGCCGAGCGTCACGCGGCCCGAGCCCGACATCGGGTCGTACTCCCACGCGCCTTCCCAGGTGAACGACACGCCCGTTTTCGTCGGCTTGCAGTTCACGTAGGCGAGCAGGCAGTGCATGCGCAGCCGATCGGCGTGCCCCGTCAGCGAGAGCAGCGCGGGTCCGAGCGAGTCGAGGAACTTGCTCGACCACTGCGACGTCTCGGTGATCCTCCACCAGCCGCGGTACTCGGACGGGATCGAGTCGTGCGTGTTCATGAGTTAGCAGCACACGGATGGATCGCTGGTCGTCGTGGCTGACGACGCATCGTTCTTCATGCCGAGCGCATCGAGCCCGCGCACAGCTCTGTGCTTCTTCCAGTCGTGGTCGAGGCGCTGGAAGTCGGTATCAGAGATCGCGCCGGCCTTCCGGAGCGCGAAAAGCGCCGATCTGACGGACACGCCCTTGATGTCCCCTCGCGAGACGCTGCCGCACTTCGAGCACTTCATCAGCGGCGCCTGGATCCCTCGCGACTGTCGGAGATCGGTCCGAAGACCGGTGAGGCGGCCGCACATCTCAACAAGCTCGTCCCAGGTGGTCGAGGGCGACCACACGGCGATGAGGATCTCGAGCATCTCGGGAAACCAGACTCGCTGAGCATCTCCAGCCGGCACGCGAAACGTTGCTCCTCCAAGCGCTGAGGTGCCACGGCGCACTCCCGTCCATACCACAGCCGCACCACCGAGCGGCACACCCAGCCGCGGTGCTGGGCTGGACTCGCCTCGTTCGTGCTGACCTGCTCACCACCCCTGCCACGATCGCTTGGCGAGCCAGGCCTCTGCCGTGGCAATGGAGGCCGAGGCGCTCGGCTTGATCCCGTAGCAACCCCGTCGCCAGGCAGTCGCTCCGCCGCTCGTGCCGGGGTCACGGCACGGTGCAGTCGGCGAAGGCACGCCCTCTGAGGAGCGACCTCCACACGAGCGCGCATGCGCGGGCGAGGCGTGGTGCGGCATCGCACGAAGCGAGCAAGGAGGACGACGACGCGATCTCGATCAACATTCATGACACTGACGCTACTCGTGCTGAGCGCTCCCGCATTCGCGGGCTCGGCCCCCGACGACGCGTGCGAGCGCGATAAGCTGCGCGCGGCCGGCCGCGACGCCATCTGCCGGGCGCGCGCGCTCGCCACTGCGCCGCCAGGCGTAGAGCCCGAACTGGCGCGCTGCCGGAGGATCGCTCGCGGGCACTTCCCTGCCGCCGAGAGCAGCGCGCTCGCCGACGGCCGGACCTGCAAGGCGACCGGCGAGGCGAAGATCGTCGACCGCCTGATCGCCGCGTCAAGCCGCCGGAGCTCCTCCCCGCGCAGGCGGAGTACGTGAGCTCGATCGCGACCGTGCGCGCGACGCTGCCGATCCTGCTGTACCAGGAGCGCGCCGCGGAATGGCACGCCGCCGAGCGTACGCGAACTCGAGCGTGCCGGAAGGACCGACCCGTTCCTCGACGGACAGATCGCCGCGATCGCCGTCACTTCCGGAGCTGCGCTGGTCACCGCGAACCCGAAGGACTTCCGGGTGTTCAGGCGACTGGTCGTTCTCGACTGGGTGTCGCGGCGATAGACACCGTTCGTCGCCGTGGAAGGGTCTCGTTCCGTCGCGTGGAAAGCCGTCCGCAAGCCGCGTCATCCACAGCCCGAGAATTCCGGTTGCCTGGTCGGCGCCGTTGTCCGATACAGTGTGGACCCTGAGCCAGGAGAACCCGACTCCATGCGACTGAGGATCACATTCCTCGCCCTCTTCGCCTTCGCCGCGTCCGCCGCGCACGCCGCGTCCACGAATCAGCAGATGTGCGAGTCGGCAATGGAGCTGGCGTCTGCGAAGTTCGCGCAGTGCCGGCTGAACGCCGAGTCCCGCTTCTCGAAGGACCTCGACGCGACGAGACGCGCGACGGTACTCACGCGCTGTGCGGACAAGCTGCATCAGTCGTACGCCCGGGCCACCGCCCGGTACGGCGTCGCGTGCACGACGGTGCCGGCGGGTGGCTTCGAGCAGTACCTCGCGCAGTGCTCGGACGACGTCGCCGCTGCGTCGGCGACCGGTGGCAGCCTGCCCGCGTGCGGCGACGGCGCCATCGACGTGCCGGGCGAGCAGTGCGACGGCAGCGACCTCGGCGGCGAGACCTGCACGTCGCTCGGCTTCGCGGGCGGGCTTCTCGCCTGCGACGGCTCCTGCGCCTTCGACACCGCGTCGTGCCAGAGTGCCGCGCCGCTGGCGGCGGTGCATCAGGACGTCTCCCCCATGACCAGCCTCCTGGTGCTCAGCACGACGCCGGTCTACTGCGGGCTCGACGGATCGTGCGAGGTCGCCGCGAACGGCCCGAACGTGCAGACGCGTCTCGCCGGGTCGGGGACCTTGACGGGGCTCGACTGTGCGCCGACGGGAAGCACGACCAATCCGATCAAGGTGGAGCTCCGTTCGGGCACGTGCGGCACCGCGCTCGAGGGCGGCGATCTCGACGTCACCATGGGCACCACGGCCTGGGCGCCGGGGACGGCGGGCGGCACGGCGACCACGTTTGCGGGTGGGCAGTGCGTCGTGCTGCGGTTCTCGGCGGCGGCGAATGCCGGTCAGGCGACGGTGCGCTGCAGCGTCAAGCAGTCGGCGGGGAGCTGAGTCGCGCCCTTCGGTGCGGGGGCGCGGATGTCTCGGTCGATCGATACCCGACTGGTGCGTGATCGATATGCCCTCCCGGTGCTAGTTTTGGGCGCGTCCTGGGGTGGCGGCTGTGCAGCTCGTGGCGCAGGGCGTCGGAGAGCTCGGGGAGTCGGGTCGTGCGGTGGACATGGTCGTGGCCTCTCGATCGTCGGGGCTCAGGCGGGCAGCAGGAGCTCGGCGTTGCGGACGAAGAAGGCCTCGACGGCATCGTCGCCGAGGGGTTCGATGTCGGCGGCCATGCGGCCGATCGGGTCGGTGCCGCCTTCGGGGTGGGGGAAGTCGGTGGAGAACGCGTAGATCTCGGGCATGCCGTAGCGCTCGATCTGGCGGGCGGTGCGCTCCCAGAAGAAGGGCGTGACGCGGATCTGGTCGACGAAGACCTCGATCGGACGGCGCTGCAGGCCGTCGCGGAGGCGGCGGGACAGCTGGAGGCGGTCCTCTAGGAGGTCGACGAACGGGCCGACCCACATGGCGCCGAGCTCGATCACGCCGATGCGCAGGCCGGGGTGCCGGTCGAACACACCGCCGAAGAGCATGGTGGCCAGATAGTTCTGTGCGGCGAGGTGCATGGTCGCGAGCATGTGCGGGCCGACCGGGTGTGTCGAGCAGGCGGTGCAGGCCCTACGCGACAACTTCCGCGTGGGCAACGCCGAGACGACCGACCTCGAGCGCCCAGAGCGCACTCGTCGACGGGTCGCCGCCGCCGTCGACTACGCCGAGCGACACCCGCACGCGTTCCGGTTGCTCGTTCGGGCTCCGTACTCGTGGCCCGACGACGACCCCGAAGCTGGTCGCCAGATGCGTCGCCGCCTCATCGAGGTGATGGCAGCCAACTACCGCCGGGAGTCGCGCACCGCCGGTACGCCCATCGACGTCGCTGCCGAGGTCATCGCTCGGCTCTTCTTCGCCATGGCCGAAGAGGTGATCCTGCTGTGCCTCGATGATGCGACCTGGGACCGCGACACGCTCGTCGACTTCCTGGCCGAGTTCATCGAAGCTGGCATCTCGGGGGTGCGGCCCGACGTCTGGGCCGCCATGGAGCGAGCACACCACGCGACTGAGCAGGCGGCTGAGTCACCCGTCGGCCCTCGGCGAGGGGTGCGTGCAGGCGGGCCACCCGCGGGTGCATCCTCCGGTCGCTAGTTCACGGGCGCTGGGCGGATCCGAGCCCGGTAGGCACGGCACCGCCACGCTGCGGCGGGTCGGCACACGTTGCCTTGCGGGAGACCGGGCCGACCAATCTATCCGAGGGCTTCCCCGAGGCGGGGAGCCAAGGCGCCATGCGGTCTGGCCCGGCCGCGCATTCGCGGCAGCGGCCTCGGACGTGTCGGCGATCGCTTCGTTCGCGCACGGCCCTCAGGCGGCCGCGCCTCGGTCGTGCGGCAGCGGTTGGTGAGCACGAGCGCCGAGCGCAGCGCCTTGAAGCCCTGCCTGGTGATCGCGCCCGAGCGCTGGCTCGCCGCATTCTGGTAGGCCGACGGCACGAGTCCGGCGTACGCCGCCAGCGACTTCGCGTCCGGGAAGCGTAGATCGTCGTCGCCACCAGGTCGCCGACGCCGGGGATCGTCTCGAGCCGAGCCTCAGCACGCGCATGTTCGTGTCTTACCCCGACGACCCCACGCCTTCCGTGCTCGGCAAGGCGATGGCCCACGCCGGCACCTTCCTCGAGTTTGCCGCGCCGCTGGCGCTGCTCTTCGTGACTGGACCGGGACCCTTGCAAGTGGTCGGTGTCGCGTTCGCCGTGATGCTGCACGGCTTCATCCTCAACAACGTGCCGGCCGGCGCGGTGTTCGAATGGAATACAGTGAGCCTGTTCGCCGTCGAAGGTCTCTTTCCTGCTGGCGATGCGCTACTACGCGGGCAACTGGGCCTGGAGCGCGTGGATGTTGCGCGGCGACAGCACGCAGAGGCTCGACCGCCTGAAACGCGCCGCGCCACTGCTACGCGAGCAGATCGCCCGCTACTCGCCGGCCGATCTCGACGGCATGGACTCGCGAGGCACCGCCTTTCGTTCCTCGCACCTGCAGGGCCGCGCCCTCGGCCTGCTGCTCCCGGAAACCATCGACGACCGGCCCTTTCCCGACTACAGCTACTTCGACGGCGAGATCATCGCCGCGTCGGTGCTCGGCTGGAACTTCGGCGAGGGCCACCTCTGCGACGAAAGGCTGCTCGCCGGCATCCAGTCTCAATGCGACTTCGAAGCCGGCGAACTGCGCGTGCTGACGGTCGAGTCCCAGCCCCTGTTCGGCTCTGCGCTGCACTGGCGCATCGTCGACGCCCGCGACGGCCAGCTTTCCCTCTCGGTCACATCCGCGAGGCTGAATTTCCAGTTGTTCTCCGGTTCATCTTCCGTGCCGGATCGCACCATCCTTGCCGGCTGCATCCATCCCTTGGAAGATCAGGAGCATCGCGTTGCGGTCGGACGAATAGTGCAGACGCTGCAGCGCGCTCAGTTCCTCCACCTGACTGTCCAGCATGTGGTGATACTGCTTCTTCGACTTGAACAGAGGCTTCACCGTCGTTGGTCGACTGCCGAGATCCACTTTTTCTCCGGGCTGCACCCGAAAGGATTCTGTGACGATGCTTTCGCTCACAATCTTGTCCCTTTCGCCGCGACCGAGGCTGGCACCGGTGGCGAATTCAACGACTCATTGGCCTCGGAATTCCACAGCGCGCTCGCCGGTTCATCGGAGCAATCGTGCTCATCGGAGAGAATACTGATCGAGCGGTGCTGAGCACAAGGCGCTCCGCCTACGGTGATCCGCTCTATGGACTTGCCCCCAGCCGGTGGACACCTCAGATGTGGGCGTGAGCCCACGAGGAGGGTGTTCGGATGCGGAAAAAGGTGGCGGAGACGAGGGTCATCCACGCGCGAAGCGTCTCGACGGATAGCTTCAGCAGCCTGATGCTGCCGCTGACCGCGGCGCAGATCCTGTGGATCAACCTGATGACCGACGGCCTGCCCGCGCTGGCGCTGGCGCTCGAACGCACGCCGGGCGTGATGCAGCGATGCAGCAGCCGCCGCGGCCGCCGGCATCGCCCCTGCTCGACCACCCGTCCCTGCGCTTCGTGGCAGCGGTCGGAGCCATGAAAGCGATGCTCGGCTTGTGTATTCTTGGCGCCATGCCGTGGATCGGCTACTCGCTCGACGAAACCCGCGCCGTCGCCTTTCACTTCATGGCGGTGGGGCAGTTGCTGCTGACCTGTCCGTCCCGGCACACGTGGATGCACCCGCTACCCAACCCGTACCTGCACGCGGCGGTCGCGGCCGGCATCGGCCTGCAGGTCGCGGCGGCAACGGTGCCGGCGGCCTCGCAGCTGCTGGGCCATGCCACCATTTCCGTCGAACTCTGGGGCGTGGTGGCGGGCGCCGCGCTCCTGGCCTGGGCGATGGCCCAGGCCTGTTCGCGGTTTGTCTGGCGCGCGTCCCGGCGCAAAGGCTGGGCATCATGATCTGGATCCAGTTCCTGGCCGCGTCGCTGGTCATCGTGTTCGCCGGCCTGCGCCTGGCGCGCTATGGCGACGTGCTCGGCGAGAAGATGGGTCTCGGACGCAGTTGGGCGGGACTCGTGTTGCTGGCCGCCACCACCAGCGTGCCGGAGCTGTTCACCGGCTTCGGCGCGACGGCGCTGGCCGCGCTGCCCGACATCGCCATTGGCGACGTCCTTGGCAGTTGCATGTTCAACCTGCTGATCCTGTCGTTCATGGATGCCATCCAGCCCGAGCCGATCAGCGCGCGCGCGCATCAAGGCCACGCGCTGTCGATCGGCTTTGGCTTGTTGCTGATTTCGGTCGCCGGCCTGGGCCTGCTGGCGGGCGACCGGTTGCGGGCCGTTGGCGGAATCGGCGTCACGACGCCGGTGTTGATCGTCCTTTACTTCGTGGCCATGCGCGTCGTCTTCGCGCACGAGCAGCACGCTCGTGCGCGCGAAACCCGGGAGGTCGCCGAAGAACTGCACTACGCCGGCACGCCCCTCACGACCGCGCTGCTCCACTACGTGATCGCCGCGCTCCTGGTCGTCGGCGCGGCCCTGTTCCTGCCGGGGCTCGGCGCCGAGATCGCGCGCCAAACCGGACTGGGTGACGCGTTTGTCGGCAGCCTCTTCATCGCCATCACGACCTCGCTCCCGGAGATTGTCGTCTCGCTGACCGCCGTGCGCATTGGCGCCATCGATCTCGGCATCGGCAACGTCCTCGGCAGCAACCTGTTCAACCTGCTCATTCTCGGCCTGGACGATGTGTTCTACCGGCAGGGGTCGCTGCTGGCCGCGGCCGCGCCCAGTCACAGCGTCGCAGTGGTGGCCGTCGTCGCGATGTACGGCCTGTTCCTGACGGGCTTGACCTATCGCGTGCTCACCAAGCGGTTCGTCGTGGCCTGGGACACCGGTGGCATTGCCGTGGTCTATGTGGCCGCGGTCGCGCTGACCTATCTGCTCAGAAGCTGAACCGGCTCTTAACCGTTGGCCTGCCCCCGGCGTCTCATGCTCAGGGGAACACGATGACCAGACGACCACCGAGGAATTTCGCGCGCTGCCGGCACCACCGGTGGATGGGTGTCTGGCTGGCGGCCATCGGCCTGGCCAGCGCACAGCGGGCGTTCGCGCTCGACACGGTCTCGGTCCCGGTCGAGACGACCTCGCTCGAGCTACGCGACGACGTCACGTCACCCGTCAACCTCAGGGCGCGACGGGTCTCGTTCGTCGCGCGGACGAAGGGTGCCGCGAGCGGGGGAGGATCACGCCGCCCAGCCTCGGCAGCGACGGCGATCCGACGGCCATGGGAACCGGCGCAGGTGGTGAGGTCGTACTCTACAACGGCAACGGTGGCGACGACGGCGTGGTCGCCGCGCTGCCCGCGTCGGGCTGGACGGCGCTCGGCACGAGCGCGGCGCCGCCCCGGTTTCGCTACCGGGCCGCGAGTCCCGCCGATCCGATCCAGCGGGTCGAGGTGCAGGGCGACCTGATCCGGCTGCGCGGCGGTGGCCAAGCGTGGGCCTACAAGCTCGACGAGCCGACGCAGGGTCGCGTCGCCCTGCGGCTCCGGCTCGGCACGGGGTTCGTCTGGTGTGCCGAGGTGGCCGCGAAGGAGAGCGGGCGTCCACCCTCCACGGCGCGGAACGATCGGCCGGGACGGTTCAGCGGCGCCGTGCGCGGGGCCGCACCGGCGGCGTGCGCTCCCGCGCCGCCGTCGGCGGCGTGCCCGTTCGCGGTGTCCGACGTGCGAATGGGCGCCGCCGGCGCAGCCTACTTCGACGGCGAGATCCTGCAGAACCCGCCGCGCATGACGTTCATGGACGCGGTCGACGGCGCGGTGTGGGTCGCCCGGCTCGACCCGGCGACCGGCGACTTCGTCACGGCCAACGGCCGCGACATCCTGGTGAGTTCGACATCGACGTCGTTGACGCAGTCCGGCAACGGCCCCGAATGGGGCGTGGACGCAGCCGGGGCAGCCGTCTACTTCACCCGGCCCAGCACCGGCGTGGCGCAGATCTGGCGGGCGCCGCTGGCCGAGGGCAGCATGGCCGCGACGCCGCTGACCAGCGGCACACTGCCCCGGCTGTCGCCGCTGCCGCGCAACGAACCTGGCGCGGCCAGCACGCCGGTAGTGTACCTGCAAGGCGACTACGCCACGGGCGACGTGGCCTTGCAGGACAGTGCAGACCCCACCCGCGAGACCGTGCTGGACGCCGTCGACAAGGGTGTTTCCGGACCGCGCTTCATTCCGGGGTCGCCCGACGTGGTGTTCGCGTCGACGGCGGGACAGCTGCAGCGCTACATCGCGGCGACCGCGTGACCCCGCCCCGCAGAACGCTGTCGTCGGTCTGGGTGTTCTCGTTGCAGCCGATCGACGGCGTGCCCTTGCGACGCCGGCTGGATGACGGCAGCGATGCGCATCGGATCGACGGGGTTGGCTGGGGGTGGCGGCTGTGTCAACGCAAAGTGGAAGTGTCCTAATCTCCCCCAAGTAGAGATGTCCTATTCGGGCCGGGCGGGTCAGGCCGGCAGATCGGCCGCCATTCGAATTCGTTTCTTGTGCCTGAGTGAGGTCTTGGGATTTGCCAGTCGCTCGCGCTGGCGCTGTTGCTCGGCGATCCATTCCAGAGTGTCTGCCAGGTGCTTGTTCCCTACGATCCCGCCGTGCGTGATCCTGGCCTCATCGTTGGGGTGCACGTGGTGCGCCAGCACACGACCCGCGTGATGGATCGTGATCGTTCCATCCTCGTGTTCATGCACCGAGACGCGGTGCCGTCGAAGCCGCCGGTTCTGCTCGGTATCCTCGATGACGTAGAGGATTCTCTTGTGGTTGAGCGTCAACAACCCGCAGCGGCGCCATTCCCATCTCGACTACATCAGCCCGATCGAGTTCGAGCTGAAGGCCCAGGTCGCGAGGCTGGCGGCATAGTCAAGCTGTCCATCGAAGCGGGGGAGGACCATGGCGCCGCAGCAGGACATCCGCCGCTGCGCTCGCCCGCGTCGCCGCGGCGGCCGCTGACCGCGTTCGCTTTCGCCTGCAGCCATCAGACGCTGCACACCCCGCCAGGGCTTTGTCCCTCCCTTGGCATGCTGGTAGGTTCCCGATCGTCATGTCGCGCGGACGACTTCCATGGGTGTGGGACTACGACATCGACGAATCGCAGTTCCGCGCCCTGCTCGCCGGAGAGAGCACGATGGGCAGGCTCGACCAGCGTTGGGCTGCGGTGCGTCTGCTCGAGTACGGACCCTATCGCGAGATCGTGCGTCTCCTCGGATTCCGCGCCCTGGTGGCCAACTGGCCGCGCTGGCGGACGCACGTTCGTTCCGCGACCCGGAGACGAGGCCTCGATTTCCTCGTCGCGTGGCTGCCTGAGCACCATCGGGACCTGGTGTAGTCGTCGATGGCCGTCGATCGATCCTTCTACTTCGATCGCCTCTATCCGCTGCAGGACGAGGTGCTGCGGCTGCTCCGCCAGATCGAGACAGGCTTCTACCTCAGCGGTGGTACCGCGGCCTCGCGCGGCTACCTCCAGCATCGCTTCTCGGATGACCTGGATCTCTTCGTCAACGATGATCGGCGCTTCGGTTTGTGGGCCGATCGCGTCGTCACGGCACTCGCGTCACGCGCCGGTTGGACGGTCGAGGTCGTGCTCCGCGAGGAACGGTTCGTGCGGATCACCCTCGAAACGCCGGGCGTTCCCCTCAAGCTCGAGCTCATCGACGACGTCCCGTCGCACGTCGGTGCCGTGACGGATCACCCGATCCTGGCGCGCCTCGATTCGGCGGAGAACATCCTCGCCAACAAGCTCACGGCCCTCGTGGACCGTGGGGAGCCGAAGGACCTCGCCGACGTCTGGGGCTTCTGCTGTGCGCTCGGGATGTCTCTCGAGGACGCGCTCGTCGGCGCGCAGAGCAAGGCGGCCGGACTCTTTGCACCCGACGTGGCGCGATGTCTTCTCCAGGCCACCGCCGACGACTGGCGCCTGGTGCGGTGGATCGACGCGCCGGGCGCCGAGCGTTTCGTCGCCGACCTGTGCGCCCTGGGCGAGCGTCTGGTCCTCGTCGGTGACGGCTGATCCCCAGGCCGACGTAGGGGAACCGGCGAGCCTACCGAGGCGCTCAGCTACACCGCGCGTCGTTCTGCGGGCACTTGCGTCGCGCGCGCGCGAACTCGTATGTCCCGGCGGCAGGGCAGATTGCGACCGTGACGACGCTCACCGACATTCCGGAGATCAGGTACGCACGCAGCGGCGATCTCAACATCGCCTATCAGCGCTTCGGCTCGGGACCGGACGTGGTGATCATTCCGAGGACGTCTGATAGCGCGCGTAATGTGAAAGAGGCGGTTTGGAATTCCTATCCGCCAGGAGACTTCGCGCACCGGCTTCCGTGACCGCTGCGGGCGCCGTACCCCGGGACACCATGCTCACGCACGTTCGTCGCGAAGCGGCTTACTGGCGCGACCTGCTGAAGCGGATCGCCCTCGACATGGGGCACGCGGCGAAGACCGAGCGCGACCCGGACCGGCAGCGGTGGTTCGCTAGCCGCGCAGCCCGAGTGCGGTAGCGGCTCAACCGCGGAATGCCGGATGACTGGGTGGAGGACAGCTGAGACGCCAGGCGCGCCGACGGCCATGATCGACACGCCGGGCGCTCCGGCAACCAAGGGGCAACGGAGTTCCGCGTTCCGTCGGACGGAACAGGGCTGTTCCTCCGCACGGAACGGCGAGTTCCTCCCGGCGTCACGACAAGGCTTTGCCCTGCGGCGCTTGACGTACCGGTCAGGTCGTGGCTTGTTGCTTCGCCGTGTGGCCGGCCTTCACCCTGGCGCTCCTCCTGCTGGCGAGCGGCGTCCACGCCGCACCAGCGGAACTCCCGTGGCCGGTCACCGCCCGCCGCCCCCTGGCGATCGCCGTGGACGGCAAACGCGCGTACGTCGCGACCGGCGACAACCACGCCGAGCTGGTCGTCGTCGACATGGACACCGGCGAGACGCTGGGGACGTTCGACGCGGACGGCGGCGCCGATGCGCTCAGCGTGCGCGTGATCGAGCCCGGTGTCGTGAAGATCGGCCGCCGGCAGAGTGACGCTCCGGAGGTGTACCGCCTGGACGTGAGCGACCCGGCTGCGATCGTCGTCCTCGAGACTGGTGAGCGCGACCGGAGCGCCCGATGGAGACCCGCGCCGCTGCCACCGGTCCGGTTCCGCGACGTGAACGGCGACGGCGTGTTCCGACTGGCGTGCCTGGGTGACTCGAACACCGTTGGACCGCAGAGGTGGTGCAACAGGCTGGTTGACCTGATCGACTTCGAGGTGGTGAACGTGGCCGTGGCGGGCGCAACCGTCGTGACGCCGAACAGGCTTTTCGAGTCAGACGCCTCGCAGCAGATGGCCGCCGCGCTCGCGCTCGATGTCGATGCGGTCGTGCTGGCGTTCGGCACCAACGATCGGCTCGCGGGTTCGACGCCGGAAGCCATTGTCGACGCCTACGTGGCTCAGGCCGAGGTCGCGATCGCTGCCGGGCTGGAGGCCTACGTCGCGACGACGCCGCCCATGGGCAGTGGCTGCAGCGGACGGCCGTGCGAACGGATCACGCTGGCCAACGAGCTGCTCGGCCTCGCGTTCCCCGGTCGGACGGTCGACTTCTTCACCGGCGTGACCGAGCAGCATTTTCAACCGCCCGATCGACTGCACCTGAACGCTGCCGGCCAGGCGCTGCACGCGGAGCGTGCGGCGGCGGTGATCGCGAGTCCGCTGCGGTGAGGTGCTACCGCCGCCGATTCATCCGCTGATGCCCCGGCGTCCCGTCGAAGTCCTCCGGCACGCCATCGTGCAGCCTCTTCCTGATACGCATCGCGCGGCTCTCGAACCACGTTCTCCGCTTCGGGTCGGGCTCGATGCCGGCGGCGTGCTCGAGGGTCCTCGGCGATCCTGGTGAGGAGGGCACGCCAGTAGGCGATCTCGAGGTGTGGGTCGTCCGGCATGAGCGCGGGTAAGGCACGCGCGCGACGGATTCAAACGGAACGGAGGATCGTGTGACCGAAGCGACCATGGCGCCCTGATCAGACCGGACTTATCGCGCTAACGATCGGGTGGTGGCGGCGCTGGATCGGAGGCGACTCCGATTACACGAGAGTCTGCGTGGTGTGCCGGCAACCACGCAGACTGCTCGCAGACTGAGCCCTCCGTCAAAACGGCTTGCTGCACCCGCCAAGAACGAAGAGCCCGCAAACAGTCGCGCCCGGGATTTCCTTGGCCACCACTCGCTTGCAGGTGATGTGCTGTCCCGGATCGGCCGCCGCGAGCGACGCTTCCATCTTGTTGAAGGCCACAAGTACTTGCTTGTCCATCGGGAAGGCCACCTTCAGGAATCCGCAGCCGTCGAGCGGAAGATCCAGCTCCGCACGGTTCAATGCAGTGCTGTAGCGGAACTTCGCCTCAGTTCCGGCATGCGCGGAACCTGCAATGCCGAGGGCGGCGACGATCGCCGATGCAATGAAGAAGAGCCGGAGCATAAGGACCTCGCTGGTGTCGGGGCGAGCCAATCTCGCCTCGGTGATCGTAGGTAGGATAGACCACCGCCGACTCACATCGCGCGATCATGCGATGGGGCCGCGTCAGTTGCCAGAGAAAGGCGGCGGGCTGTTCGTCGCGGACCGGCTTGCCTGCGGGGAGCGAGGTCCCCTGGTCGACCATCTCGTCGGCGTTGTCCGGCCGCTGATGGAAGCGCACCTCGTGAGCTCGGTGCCGGCGATCGAGGCCCTGATGGTTGCCGATGAACGAGCTGCGGAGCCAGGCGAAGGCCGAATAGAGCGGGCGTCGGTGCGCAGGATGAGTCGCTCCCTTGGGACGTCTCGGCCTGCGTTAGGCGGGGGAAAGCGACGCGGGGGCATTGGCGAAGGACACGAGCAATCAGCGCGAGCTCCGAGCTCGACGCGTGCAGGTCGAGCAGCGCGTGGCGCGACCCCTGCGCGCGGATTTGGTGACGTCCGCGATTGAGGCCCTCGACGATCCAGTTCTTCGCTCCACTTGATGAGGTCGACACCGTTGACGACGATCCCGTCGATCTCGGTCTCGAACTCGAGCATGGCGTCCGAGGGGCCGACGATCTCCCGCACGTAGCGGAAGGTCGGGTTGAAGAACACCTGGAAGGCTGCGGTCAAGTACAGCGTCGCGAGCTCTCGTCCGCGCTGTGGCGAGGGGACGATCGGCGAGTAGAAGATCGCGTCCTCGGCCAGGAGCGTCGCCAGGTCCGACGGGTCGTGAGCGCGGACCATTCGATGCCCGAACGCGATGCACGCCGGCTGGCGAGCTCGAGCGTGGCCGGTGCGCCGTCCGCCCCCTTACTGCGTCGCGAGATCGACGCGCGTCCGCGCCGCCGCATCGCGCGGAGGACGCGCCTCGCTCTCGATCACGACACGCCCCAGCACGCCCGGCGTGATCTCCGCCCGCCCCGGGAGTGCCGCGCAGATCGGACCGCCGGGCTGGTAGCCGACGGCGAAGCCGTGCGAGCCGTAGGTCAGCGGTGTGGTGCGCGCGATCGTCGCCTCGCCGACCGGCACGTCGCCATAGAAGAGCGCGATGTCGCCGCCGCTGCCGGGCTTGCTGGCGGTCGGCGTGAACGCGACGCGCACGACCACGGGACCGGGCGGGAGCGCGACGCTCGCCGACGCGACGGTGATCTCGGTGCCGAGGAAGTTGTACGCGTAGTGCAGGCGCCGGCAGCGAAGGAACATCACGAAGCCGCCGGAGTGGCTGCCGTGCGCGACGATCGCGCCCTCGACGTCGCCGGTCGCCGGCACGTCGAGCTCGGCCGCGATGAAGAACCTTCGCCCGCGCAGGTTCGGCGCGATCGCCTCCGGGAGGGAGCCGATGCCGGCGTGCAGCTCGTGACGATTGCGGCGGTGGCGGCGGTCGGCGAAGCGTCCAGGTTGGTTGTTGAGCGGCAGCACCTGGTACTTGACGGCCTCTTCCCACCACAGCTGCTTCATCTGCTCGAGCTTCGCGGGCTCGGTGGCGGCGAGGTCGTGGACCTCGGAGAAGTCCTCGGCGACGTAGTAGAGTTCCCATGCGTCGTCGTCGAAGGGCTTGCTCACGTCGGTGCCGTCGTAGGCGATGGCCGGCGCCGGGTGGAGCTCGACCGGCGCGAGCGGCCAGCGACCACCGCCGGATGCGACCTGCAGTGGGCCCATGAAGCGTAGTGTCTCCTCGATGGCTCCGGCCACCGCGGTGGGATCGTGCCGTACCTCTTCAGCGGCCTCGGGGTGTTGCAGCAGAAGCCAGAGCCCGGTCGAGATGAGGCTCATCGTGGTGTCGTGACCGGCGACCAGCAGGAGGACGATCATCGCCAGCAGCTCGTCCCGCGTGAGGCGCTCGCCCTCGTCCTCGGTGAGGAGGAGGGCGGAGATCAGATCGTCGCCGGGCTCGGCGCGACGCGCGTCCACCAGTCGCCTGGCGTCCTCCAGAAACTCGTCCGCCGCGCGCCCGGCGGACTCGAGGACCGTCAAGTCGATCGGCAGCTCGTCGACGGCAGCCACGGCGACCGTCCAGTCGTGCAGCTTGCGGCGGTCCGTGTCGGGCACGGCAAGCAGCTCGGTGATCGTCATGATCGGAAACGGCTCGGCGATCTCCTCCATGACGTCGAACGAAGGCCGGTGCTGCAGGCGGTCGAGCATTCCCTCGATCATCTCCGTCAGGCGCGGCCGGAGCGACTCGATACGGCGCGGGGTGAAGGCCTTGGCGACCAGGCGGCGGACCCGGGTATGCTGCGGCGGGTCGATGAACAGCAGCATGTTCTCCGAGATGCAGCAGACGCTCGACGTCGCGATAGCGCGACAGCACGATGCCGACCTCGGGATGGCACGCGGTACCAGGGGATCGGATCGTGGCGGAACGACGGATCGCGCGGAACCCAGCGGCTCGGGTCGAGCTCGCTGTCGACGATGCTCATGCCAGACTCTCCTCGGATGCCGCGCGCACGCCGCACGCTGCGACTTCCGAGCGCCGGAATCAAGGGATCAGAGGCCGGGAGAGCTCGGCCGCGGCCGTCGAAGCGACGTTCGACCTCCTCGGCGGCTGCGACGGCACACGTCGGGCAACGGTGCGCCGACGCGACGGGCGAGCGGACGCACGATCGGCCCACCACCGTGAGCGGGCGGGCGAGAGCGGTGCGGATCGCGCCATCGCCGAACATGACCGGCGATTCCCACCCCATCCAGAGAACGGGCGAGGCGGTGATGAGCACGTGCGGGGGCCGATGCTCGGCGGCGGCCCACACCGCCCCGAAGCTGACGTCGCTCGTGAGGACGACGTCGGTACCCGCCGTCCTCCGGCGCTTCCGCGCTGCCACGTCACTGCGCAGGCCGAGAGCGATGCGCAGCTCTCCGCGACCGGCGATGAACATGGTTGACCGCTGTTCGGTCCGTGGCGTAACAACCAGGCAATCCGCACTCTGCGGGATCGGTACATCCTTGAAAGGCGGAACTGGAATGATCAGGTCGCACGAACGCCCTCTTGATGAGCGAAGGGTTGCGCTACGGACGACGCTCAGGCGGACTCTTCAGCGGCTCACGATCTCGACGGTACTCGTTCTGGCGTCGGTGATGATGAGTGCGCCGAGCTGGGCAGGGAGCATCGCCAGCGCAATCTTGTTCAGCACCGACGCGCAGAAGCTGGACTGCTTCGTTTCCAACGCCGGAGCGAGCCCGGTGACGATCACCAACGTCTCGATCGTGAACGGTGGAAGCACGATCCTGTCGCTGAGTGGCGATTCGTGCGTTGGCCAGCTTTCACCATTCGGAAACTGCGGCTTCTCCGCCGCCCTCGACGCGAGGTTCAGTGCGAGAGGAGTGGTCGAGCTGCGCGGCAGCGCCAAGGGACTGCGCGGTCAGTGCCAGCTCACCACGTCGTCCAACCACCTCGTCGCGACCACCGACCTGCGCTGAGGGATCGACCCTCGAGGACGAAGGCCAGACCCCGCTGGCGTCCGTTCGCCCCCGGAAGCCATCCGAGCAGGTGGTCGAACGAGCGGTTCTCCATCATCAGCACGACGACGGCGTCGAACGGCGCATCGGACGGGTCGGCGACGTCATCGTCCCGAAGCAGAGTCGTCGAGCATCGCCTCTTCATGTGATTGTCGTGTCCTTGCCGCTGGGATGATGATCCAGCCGCGACCCCGCGAACACCGTCGGGTCGGCGCGCCATTCGCGCTCGATCGAACAAGATCGTGAGCGCCATCCACAGGAGGACGGTCGATGTTTGCAGTGCTCGGATGCGAGAGCCGCTTGAAGCGGAGCCTCCTCACCGCCTGTGCCGCGCTCATACTTGCAGCAGTCGGCAGCGCCGAGGCCGCGCCGCCGCAGGGCTGGGACAAGCTCATCCCCAGCGGAGCGAGCCGCTTCAAGGTGCTCTCCCAGTTCGGTGGCGAGGCCGTGCTCGACAAGGAGACCGGACTCACCTGGCAGCGCTCGCCGTCACCGACGAACCTCTTCGATTGGGGCTCGTCCGCGGCCCTGTGCATCGGCACCGCGGTCGGAGGCCGGCGCGGCTGGCGACTCCCGTCGGGATGGGAGCTCATGACGCTCAAGGATCCGGGCCAGTCCAACCCGGCCCTTCCACCGGGGCACCCCTTCCAGGACGTCGTCGAGTCGACGATCTACTGGACCTCCACTGCCTCGCTCGTGAACGCCAGCTCTGCCCTTGCGCTCACGTTCTCCAACGGTGCGGCTGGCGTCATCACCACGACCAAGACCGGACTCGGGCTTCGGTGGTGCTTGCGCGGACCCGGCGGAGACTATCCCGGCACGCCGTGAGACGGGAGTCGCAGTTGCCCGCGAAACGCCGGTCGACCCACTGACTTCGGCTTCGGCGCGAAGCGTACTTGACGAGGCTGCTCTGGCGCGGACCGGAGAACGCGCGACGTCCGATGATCGTGCCCATGTCGAAATGGGGCCGTCATCGCTGCTCGTGGACTTCGCGGGTGGCGCACGGTAGCGAGCGGGCGGGGGAACGCGCGATGGTCGGTGTCGAGAGGATGGATCCGGAACGCCTGCTGGATCGCTTCGAGATCCAGGATCTCACCGTCGCGTACGCGGACGCCGTCGACGGGAAGGACTGGGCGCGCTTCGAGTCGCTCTTCACGCCCGACGGGTTCATCGACTACCGCGAGGCGGGGGGGACGTGCGGAACGCCGGCGGAGGTGGCGGCGTGGATGCCCGGGGCGATGAGCGCGTTCAAGTGGAGCCTCCACTCGATGTCGACCTGGACCGTCCGCTTCGAGAGCGCCGCGTCCGCCCGCGGAACGCTGCACGTCCTCGCGCGCCATGGCGTCGACTTCGAGGGCGTGGAGGAGCTGATGGACGTGGGCGCGGTCTACGAGGACCGCTACGTGCGCACCGACGGCGGCTGGCGCATCGCCGAGCGCATCGAGCGGACGAAGTACATCGTCGGCGGCAAGCTCGCGGCCCTGGTACGCCAGATGGCGGGAGCGCCGGTTTGAAGGCACCCGGATTCCCCGCCGACGTCCGCGACATCACCCCGGCCCTCCTGACAGCGGTGATCTCGGAGACCACGCCGGGCGTCGTCGTCGAGGCGTTCGAGATCCTCGAGGTCAAGTACGCGGGCGAAGGGGTGGCCTCGACGGCCGACCGCGTGGTCCTCGATCTCTCCTACTCGGCCGGCGCGCCGGCCCACCTGCCGACCCGGCTCGTCCTGAAGACCATGCTGGTCACGCCGCACGCGCCGGCCACGATGTACGAGAACGAGGTGCGCTTCTACGCCGGGATCCGCGGCGAGATCGACATCGAAGCGCCGCGATCGTTCGGCAGCCACTTCACTTCGGGGTCCCGCGGCCACTTCGGGCTGCTGCTCGAGGACCTGCGGCAACGCGGGGCCCGGTTCCCGAATGCCACCCAGCCGGTGACGCTCGCGGAGATCGTCTCGCTGCTGGACCAGCTGGCCAAGCTCCACGCCCGATACTGGTGCAGCCCGCGCTTCGACGCCGACCTCGCCTGGGTACCGACGCCCGTCCGCGGCGGCATGGCCGACGTCTTCAACGACTTCGGCTACGACATCGTCCTGAGCCAGGTCGATCAGCACCCCTTCAAGCAGGAGCTGATCGCGCCGCTCGGACGCTCCGTGGCGGAGCTGTGGGAGATGCTGTGCCGGGTCCGAGCGGAGCAGGCCGCCGGGCCGGCCACCCTCCTGCACGGCGACCCGCACGTCGGCAACACCTACCTCCTCCCCGGCGAGCGCGGAGGGCTGCTCGACTGGCAGCTCCTCACCAGGGGCTGCTTCGCGCACGACGTGATCTACCTGCTGGTGACCGGCCTCGATCCGGCCACCCGGCGCGCGCACCAGCGCGAGCTGCTCGACCACTACCTGGGACGCCTCCGTGCGTGCGGCGTCGAGGATCCGCCCGACGCCGATGCCGCGTGGCTCCTCTGCCGGAAGGCTTCGCTCTGGGGGCTGGTGATCGGCTGGCTGATCACCCCGCCGGCGAACTACGGAGTTTCGATCACCCGGGAGAACATCGTGCGGACCGTCACCGCCGTCTGCGACCTCGACGCCTTCGACGCGATCGGGTGAAGCGCGCATCGAACGGGCGTGTGACCGCGCGCCCAGTCAACTTCACCCTCGAGCACTCGACGCTGCCCTCGGGGCCGAACAAGGGCGCGGCCAAGCCGATCACGCCGGCCACCCGCTGGTCGCCCGACGAGCGCCTCGTCTGCTAGCAGGCCCGCCTCGCGACGAAGTGGACCGCGCAAACGGGCTGCGGCCCGACCACACCCGGCGACAAGGGCACGCCGGTCACCGGACTCTACGTCGCGAATCGGCTTTACGCCTCGCAGTCGCGAAATCTGGACATGGGTCCTGATATGGGATAGGAACCATATCCAATGTCTTCCCGATTCGAAACGGTGGTCCCGATCTCGGAGCTCCAGACCAGCTCCCGGGCGCTCGTCGACCAGGTGCGGAAGACCGGAATTCCGATCGTCGTCACCCAGCGCGGGCGTCCGGCGGCCATGCTGGTCAACTACGACCTCTACGAGGGCCACCTCGCCACCCTCGACGAGACGTCGTTCCCCGACTGGGAGGAGAAGCTCGGTAGGGCTCAGCGCGAAATTGCCGGCCAGAAGCTGATCCCTCATGACGAGGTGGTAGCCGGCCGCAAGCGGCGGCGTGGTCGATCGTAGGCCTTGGCCAGGATTCTCTGGACGCACCAGGCCGCGGCCGACCTCGAGTCGATTCCGACCGCGGTCCGGGATCGGGTTATGGCGCGAGTCGGCCTCCTTGCCGAGTTCCCGATGATGGGTCCGGCAATGGACGGGCCGTACGAAGGCTTCCGGCAGCTCGTCGTCGCCCGCCACCGGGTGATCTACCAGCTCGGAGGTGACGAGGTGAGGATCGCCTACATCCGGCACGGAGCGCGGCAGCTCGGGATCCGTGCCGTGCGCGGCCGGAGCTGAACACGACCTGAGGCGACGTCGCACCGGCCCCATCCACCAGCCCGGTCGAGATTCCTACGGATTCAGGAGATCATCGACACACGTGTACTGGTTGTCCTGGTCGTGGATCGAGTCGTCGTCGGACAGCTTCTCCCACGTCAGCGCGGTTCGCTTGTCGCGGATCGTCCCGTCGCCATTGTCCTGATAGGCGCGCGGCTCTCCGCGACGCAGTTCGCCGTCCTGCCCCTTGCCCGCGCAGTCGATCACGGTGCCGGCCGTGTTCCAGCACGTCGTCTGGCCAGTTCGGACGGGTCTGCTTCTCCTCGCACCGGCGTCGGCCTCAGGGACGAGAGCGGGAAGCACCATTCGCGCCCCGCGGAAACGGAGCAGCGCAAGCGAATCTCGTCCGGGCTCCGCATAGCAGACGGGCCGATCCGTCGCTGCGCCGGACCGCGAACGTGGGACACCCACGATGCCCGGCCCCCCGCCAGCGAGATCCGTTCGAGGGGACCCGTCGCCCGCGGCCTCGGCGGATAGATTTTGGCGCCCCTGTTACTGCGCCGGAATCACCTCGACGACCGTTCCATTGATGTATTCGAACGAGCAGCGGAGGTTATTCTTGCTTGGTACGTTGCATCTGCAATGGGTCGGACTGGAGCTGGCGAGACTGGCGCTGCTGGTGCTAGCGGCAATGTTCGGACCAAGCGACACCGGTCCGGCAGTGGACAACACGGTGAAGTTGCCGTGGAGTTCCGCGTCTATAGTGCCGGCTTTCGAGCCCACGTTGAGCACGCTACAACGGACCACGCCGGAGGTAAGGATCGAACCTGGAAACGGCGCGGTTTTCAGTTCGACGGCGCTGGCTGGAAGGGTCGCGGCAAGAACGAGAACGGTGGCGAGCAGTAGCCTCAGGAACCCTCTCGAGTAGATCATCGTCTTCTCCTTTGGACCGGGTACAAACAGAACGTGCGGGGGGAGGACAGTGGCATGTCAGCACAAGGTAAGGGGACGCGTCATGCGCTCGCTGATCTTTGGTGGCTTGGTACTCCTCGCGGGATGTGGCGCGACTCAGCCCGCGCCGCCGCCACAACCACAGGTCCAGTACTACCTGCCGATCGACGCCGACTGGTTCTTTATTAACCCGGACGTCCAGGTGCGCCGGAAGGGCGCTTGGAGTGAGTACGGAGACAACCGGCACTACTGGGCGCGCTACTGGGATAGGCAGGGCGGCGAGTACGTGGTCGCCGAACACATCGCCAACTGCACTGCGCGCACCACGATGCAGCTCTCGAACGTCGTCTATAACATCAACACGCACAAGGTGCTCGGTTCCTACTCTGCCCCGAGCCGCGAGATGAGGCCGATCTACTTCACCTCCGTTACGCCGGACACCCTGGGTGAAGCCGCATTCGACCTCGTGTGCCAGGCACCCCAGGTTCGCTGACCGCTTGCACTGGTGCTGGCACGAACGATGCAGCCAGATGATCGGCTGACCGGGCTCCGGGTTGTTCTGGCAGGGATCGCACCAGCAGCCTGCTGGAGGCCTCGTGCACGGGCTCGGACTCAATGGTCGGTACGCGGTGCAGCTCGGTGCCGAAGGCGAGCTGTTATCCGATCACGCTGCGCTTGTGGTTGGCGAGCCGGTGGACATGTCGCGGGTTGGAGCGCAGGCGCAGCCGATTCGCGACCCCGGACCGACCGACAACGTCCCGATCGCGGTCCCGCCGCCGAGCAACCCGGAACCGGCTCTGCCGCACGCGGCAGAGAATAGCGACGAGCCGAGCGTGCCGAACGTCGCCGCGGAGTACTTCGTGCGATGGCTGGGCGACCTGCAGGGGCTGTACGAGCAGGCCGAGGAGTCCTTCACGAAGCCGCCGCTCCTCGCAGCGCTCGGCGAGTTCGTGGGGAACTGACCGAACGTCGCCTGCGCGCTCTGCTTGACGGGCCGTCCGCCTTACTTTGCAGGCGTTTCGGGCTGCCGTGTGGGTAGGAGCGGGTATCCGATAAATTACGATAGACGATCGAAGCGGTAGCTTCTGCTCAGGCATCAATGCACGGCGACAATCAAGCTGAGAGGGCAGCGTCAATCAGGGTGAGAATGCGCCGAAGGGCTTGCTTATCCAAGCCACCGCCGATGTGGACGCGGTACTTGCCGGCAACATCGGCCTCGATCTTCTCCGCCGCCGCCGATGGCTGCGTGGCGGCGCAATCCTGTTCCGCCGTAACCATCACAGGGATCAGTTGAGGAGCCGGCAGGGCGGACAGCGGACGCGGCTCTTCGCGATAGCGCCTGCGCCAACTGAACACTTGGTTCGCGTTCACGTCGTATTGCCGGGCAACTATCGAGACCGACGAGCCCGCAGCAAATGTTACCGCAACAATCTCCCGCTTCAGCGCATCCGGCCACGAGCGGTTACACCGCCCAGTCGATCCGGTCGTGCTATCCGCCCCCTGGCCGGTGCGGATCGGGCTCTCGGCGCGCGCCGACAAGATGGACCCCGAGATCGTGCGCTGGACGGCAAACCGCAACGGGTCTTCTATCTCGCGACGTACCTGACCGGCCCGGACGCCGCAGTGGGCGCGCGGATTCGCGCGCACATCGCCGATCGCGGCTACCAGGTGCACGAGGAGGTACGGGTCTTCTTCGGCCGCCTGCTGGTGTACGTGTTCGCCGCTGCCGGCGATCACCGGCCGGATCACAAGCGGATTTCAGCAAGATGAACGTGCTTGGCGAGTAGTCGCATGCGCCGCGCTCCACAGCGAAAGCCGGACCCCGGCTCGCCCGGGTGGGTGACCGAGCGGCGGCGCTTCCTCGGCCTCGCTGGTGGCGCGCTCGCGCTCGCGGCCGTCTCACCGCTCGGGCTGCGCCCCGCACTCGGCGCGCCCTGCGATCCCGCGACGTTCGATCCCGAGGCGTGGCTCGCAGCGCGTGGCCAGGGGCTGCTCGCCACGCGGACGCCGCAGTCGGATGCGCCGCTGCGCGGGGTCGCGGCGCAAACCCTCGGCGAGTGGCTCGTCGAGCGCGGGCTCTACCTCGCCGCCCTGCGCGAGATCGTCGGACCGTGGCCCGAGCGGCCGCCGCTCGCGATTCGCGTCCGTGCGCGCAAGCACCGCCCGCTCTACCCGCGCTACAAGGTCGAGTACCAGTCGCTGCCCTCGACGCAGCGTTACGCGTCGACCATCGGCGCGTGGCTGTTCGTGCCGACCGCGCCGCCCGGGCCGCGGCCGGCGATCATTGTTCCGCACCAGACGGTGCTGCAGGGCAAGGACGAGCCCGCCGGCATCCGCGGTGGCTGGGAGCAGGCGTTCGCGAAGTACTACGCGGAGCGCGGCTACGTGACCCTCGCGCCCGACGCGATCGGCTACGGCAAGCGCACGCGACGCTGCAACCGCCTCACCGGCTTCGAGCTCGCCGATGCGATGCCGATCCTGGCTGCAAACCACCCCGACATGACCTTGCTCGGCCTGATGCTGTTCGACCTGACGCGCGCCGTCGACTTTCTCGAGACGCGCGCCGAGGTCGACCCGAGCCGCATCGGGATCCTCGGCCACTCGCAGGGCGGCTTTCTCACCAACTTCCTGCTGCCGCTCGAGCCACGCCTGCGCTGCGGCGTCGCCTCGTGCGGCGCGGGCATCTTCCGCACCGACGCGGTCTTCGCGCAGCGCTGGGCGTACTTCAACTCGGCCTACGTGCCGCGCTTCTGGCTGTACCGCGACGATCCGGAGGCGCTTCCGATCGACTTCCTGCAGATCATCGCTCTGGCCGCACCGCGCGCACACATGCTGCAGACGCCGCTGGGCGACACGATCTGGACCTTGCCCGGCGTCGCCCCGATGCCCTTCGTCGCAAGCGAGGTGCAGCGCGTGCGAGCGCTCTACGGCGGCGACGCCGAACGGCGGCGATTTCGAGTCCAACCACGGCTGGTGGCCGAACGACGCGCAGCCCGCGGCCGACGCGCTGCTCGCGCGCGCGCTCGGCGCCTGAGCTCCGGTCGCCCACGGCCCGGCAGCGCGCCGCACCTCGCGGGAAGCTCTGATCGCAGCTCACAGGTTCGGCGGATACTTCCGCAGCTTCCGTTGCAGCGAGCGCCGGTGCAGGCCGAGCCGGCGCGCGGCGGCAGAGACGTTGCCGCCGCAGTCGGTGAGCACGCGGTTGATGTGCTCCCACTCTGCGCGTGCGAGCGACGGCGTCGAATGTTCGGTCTCGCCCGCTGCGAGCGGCGGGGCCGCACCGCGGGAAAACGCGGTCAGGATGTCGTCGGCGTCCGCCGGCTTGTGCAGATAGTAGGTCGCGCCGAGACGGATCGCCTCGATCGCGGTCGCGATGCTGCCGTAGCCGTATACGGGCGGCGCGTGAGCTTGCCGCCGCCATGTCATGTCAACGTCCGATAGCTGGCACTATGACAAATCGGGCGTTTGTGGCTCCTACGATCCACGCTCCAGGAGGAGCGTCGCGTCAGCGACAAGTTGACGCTCAACCACAAGAGAATCCTCTACGTCATCGAGGACACCGAGCAGAACCGGCGGCTTCGACGGCACCGCGTCTCGGTGCATGAACACGAGGATGGAACGATCACGATCCATCACGCGGGTCGTGTGCTGGCTCACCACGCGCACCCCAAAGATGAGGCCAGGATCACGCAGGGCGGGATCGTAGGGAACAAGCACCTGGCAGACACTCTGGAATGGATCGCCGAGCAACAGCGCCAGCGCGACCGGGATCGCCTGGCAAATCCCAAGATCTCACTCAGGCACAAGAAACGAATTCGAATGGCGGCCGATCTGACGGCCTGACCCGCCCGGCCCGAATAGGACATCTCTACTTGGGGGAGATTAGGACATTTCCACTTTGCGTTGACACGAGAAGGTCCGATACATCCAGATTATGTAAATCGGCCCCTCATGCGGGCAGCCCTTTCAAGGTAAGTTTTCGTTGAATTTGCTGTATATTCCACCGCAGATGGGGGTGGTGGAATGTTGCTGGGGCGAATTTTCGAGCGGTTCGCGGCAGAGAGTGCGATCAGTGTGATGACGCG
>Ga0163153_10001035_pt1 | contig 45569 bp, 41 predicted proteins | sample OliLakLV19MP6IB1_FD_148629 | JGI IMG/M metagenome (GOLD analysis project Ga0163153, IMG submission 148629) | Freshwater microbial mat bacterial communities from Lake Vanda, McMurdo Dry Valleys, Antarctica - Oligotrophic Lake LV.19.MP6.IB-1 | ecosystem: Environmental > Aquatic > Freshwater >... | reverse complement strand
CGCGCCAGATAAATTCCCGCCAGCACGACCACCCCTCCGGCAATCTGCAGCGCCACCAGCGGCTCGCCCAGCAGCACCCACGCGAACACGCCCGCCATCACCGGCTGCAGCAACAGGCTGACCGACGAGAATGAAGCCGGCAGATGCGCGAGCGCGTAGGCGATCAGCCCCTGTCCGCAAGCGTGCGAAATCAGCGCGATGCCGATGAGTTTGAGCCACCCGGCGCCGGTCAGCGGCAGCATCTGCTCGCCGGTGGCAAGCGCAATCGGCAACAGCAGCACAGCGGTGATTGCCGTGGTGACCGCCATCAGGCGCAAGGTGCCCGCGCCACGGTCGCGCAGGTCTTTCACGGTCAGCAGATACCATGCGTAAAACATGGCAGTGATGACGCCGAACGCGTCGCCGAGAAGTGCCGTGGAAGAGAACGACATACTGGTGCTCACCAGCATGACCACGCCGGTGAGCGCGGTGACGAGGCCGACAAGGAAAAGACGGCTGGGCTTCTGGCGGTACAGCAGCCAGGCCGCCAGCGTGACGAAGATGGCCGCCAGGTTGGCGAGCAAAGTCGAGTTCGCGACCGAAGTGAACTTGACCGAGAAATGCCAGAAGAACAGATCGCCGGCAAATGCCACGCCGGCCGCGGCCAGGAGCCAACCGGTTGGACGCGCCGAAGCGGCTTCTTCGCGTCTGCGTCCGAAGAGGAGGTAGAACGACCACAGCGCGGGCACCGCGAGCGCGACGCGCCAGAACGCGGTGGCGGTAGGGCCGGTTTCGGAGACGCGCACGAAAATGGGCGACATTGCGATGCACACTGCGCCCGCGAGCAAAGCAAGGAGCGCGAGCCTCTGGGAGGGCGCGCCCGAATCGCCGCGCGCTGCGCCGGCTGCGGCAGTCAACGCTGGCCGTGATTTTTGCAACGCATGAGCGGCATTATCGCAGCGCCGGCCAGTGGCGCGGATGGTAAAATTTTTGCGTCCCCATGAACACCCCGCGCGACGTCCCGCAGTTCGTCCACCTAAGGCTCCACAGCGAGTATTCCGTGACGGATGGGATCGTGCGCATCGACGACGCAGTCGGGCGCGCGGCGGGCGACGGCATGCCGGCGCTTGCGCTCACCGACCTTGGCAACCTGTTCGGCATGGTCAAGTTCTACAAGGCCGCGCGCGAATCCGGGGTGAAGCCGATCATCGGCGCCGACTGCTGGGTGCAGAACGCCACCGATCGCGACAAGCCTTCGCGCATCCTCCTGCTGGCCGCTTCGCGACAGGGGTACCTGCGCCTGTGCGAGCTGCTGTCGCGCGCGTGGCTGGTCAACCAGCATCGCTCGCGCGCCGAGCTCGACAGGGCGTGGCTTGCCGCGGACCAGATCGGGACCGAAGGGCTGATCGCCCTTTCGGGCGCCTCGGGGGGCGATGTGGGGCAGGCGCTTCTCTCCGACAACCTGCCTGCGGCGGAGAAGCTCGCAAGCGAGTGGGCCGCCTGCTTCCCGGGACGCTTCTATCTCGAGTTGCAGCGCGCCGGCCTGCCGCAGACCGAGACGCTCGTTGCGCGCACGGTGCGGCTCGCCACGCGGCTGAAGCTGCCGGTGGTGGCGACACATCCCGTGCAGTTCCTGTCGCAGGACGACTTCAAGGCGCACGAAGCGCGCGTCTGCATATCCACAGGGTATGTGCTCGGCGACCAGAAGAGGCCCAAGCTCTTCACGCCCGAGCAATACTTCAAGTCGCGGGAGGCAATGGCGAGCCTTTTCGCCGACATCCCGCAAGCCCTCGCGAACGCGGTGGGTATCGCGCGGCGCTGCAACCTCACGATCGAGCTCGGCAAGTCGCGCCTGCCTGAATTTCCGACGCCCCAAGGCGTCACCATCGACACCTACCTGCATCGGTTGTCGGACGAAGGTCTTGCCGTTCGCATGCAGAAGCTCTATCCCGATCCGGCCGTGCGCGAAGAGAATTTGCCTCGCTACCGCGACCGCCTCGAGTTCGAGATCAAGACCATCATCCAGATGGGATTCGCGGGCTACTTCCTGATCGTCGCGGACTTCATCAACTGGGCGAAGAAGAACGGCGTGCCGGTCGGTCCGGGCCGCGGCTCGGGCGCGGGCTCTCTGGTTGCGTATTCGCTGGGCATCACCGACCTCGATCCGTTGCGCTACGACCTGCTGTTCGAGCGGTTCCTCAATCCAGAGCGCGTGTCGATGCCCGACTTCGACATCGACTTCTGCCAGGACGGCCGCGACAGGGTCATCGGCTACGTGCGCGACAAGTACGGCGCGGCGAGCGTCTCGCAGATCGCGACTTTCGGCACGATGGCCGCGCGCGCCGTCGTGCGCGACTGCGGCCGCGTGCTCGACCTGGGCTACAACTTCTGCGACCAGATCGCCAAGCTCATCCCCTTCCAGCCCGGCAAGACGATCACGCTTGCCATGGCCCGGGAGATGGAGCCGCTGCTCGCCGAGCGGGAGCAGAACGAGGACGAGGTGCGGCAACTGCTCGAGCTCGGCGAAAAGCTCGAGGGCCTCACGCGCAACGTCGGCATGCATGCGGGCGGCGTGCTGATCGCGCCGGGCAAGCTCACCGACTTCTGCCCGCTCTACGCCGCCGAAGGCACCGAGAACGTCATTTCCCAGCTCGACAAGGACGACGTCGAGGCCGTGGGGCTGGTCAAGTTCGACTTCCTCGGCCTCACCACGCTGACCGTGCTCGACTGGGCGGTGCGCTACGTCAGGATGCTCGGGCACCCGGACTTCGAGCTCGACAAGCTGCCGCTGGACGACAAGGCGAGCTACCAGCTGCTTTCGAACGGCAACACCACCGCGGTGTTCCAGCTCGAATCGAGCGGCATGCGCGACATGATCCGCAAGGCCCGGCCCGACCGCTTCGAGGACATCATCGCGCTGGTCGCGCTCTACCGGCCGGGCCCGATGGACCTGATCCCCGACTTCATCGAGAGGAAGCACGGCCGCCAGAGAGTCGAGTACCTCGACGAGCGGCTGGTGCCGATCCTCTCGCCGACGTACGGGATCATGGTGTACCAGGAGCAGGTCATGCAGATCGCCCAGGTGATCGGCGGCTACACCCTGGGCAACGCGGACCTCCTTCGCCGCGCGATGGGCAAGAAGAAGCAGGAGGAGATGGACGCGCAGCGCGACGGCTTCGTCGCGGGCGCCGAGAAGAACGGCCTGTCGCGCAACAAGGCGAGCCAGCTCTTCGACCTCATGGAGAAGTTTGCCGGATACGGCTTCAACAAGTCGCATGCGGCGGCGTACGCGCTGGTCGCGTACCACACGGCCTACATGAAGACGCATCACGCGTCGGCTTTCATGGCGGCCAACTTCTCCGCGGTCATGGACGACACCGACAAGGTGCGCTCGATCCACAAGGACAGTATCGCCAACGGCCTCACCGTGCTGCCGCCCGATGTCAATTCGTCCGACTACCGTTTCACGCCCGTGGACGCGAAGACCATGCGCTACGGACTGGGCGGCATTCGAGGCACCGGGCGATCCGCCATCGAGGCGATCGTCGCTTCGCGCACCGGGCATGGCCCGTTCACCAGCCTCTTCGACTTCTGCAGGCGCGTGGACAAGCGCGTGGTCAACCGCCGCGCGATGGAAGCCATGGTGCGCGCCGGCGCGTTCGATTCGATCGAGGCCAACCGCGCGAGCCTGCTGGCCTCCGTGGGCCTTGCGATGGAAGCGGCCGAGCAGGACGAGCGCCAGGCCTCGCAGGAGAGCCTCTTCGGCGACCCGTCGGAATCGCGCAGCGCGGCCTTCCGGCTCGTCGATGCGCGGCCGTGGGACATGAAGCAGCGCCTGATCGAGGAGAAGACCGCGCTCGGGTTCACGCTTTCAGGCCACCTGTTCAATGCGTACGCGCACGACCTGCAGGGTTTCACGTCGACGCCGCTGGCAAAGCTCAACCCTTCGCAGGGCACGGTCTGGCTGGCCGGCGTGATCGCCGCGGTGCGCGTGCAGATGACCCGCCGCGGCAAGATGGTCGTGGTCACGCTCGACGACGGCACCGCGCAGGCGGAGATCACCGTGTTCAACGAACTCTTCGAGCGGCATCGCGACAAGCTGAAGGAAGATGCTTTGCTGGTGGCGATCTGCAAGGTGCAGACGCCGCGCGACGAGTCCTTCGGCCTGCGCGTGTCGGCCGAGGACCTGCTCGACCTCGCCACGCTGAGGAGCCGCTACGCGCACAGCCTGCGCCTCGACATCAACGGCCAGGCCGACGCGAAGAAACTGAAGGACTTCCTCGCGCCGTTCAAGGCCAACGGGAACGGCAGCGGCGCTGGCTGCCCGGTGGTCGTCCACTATCACAACGGCGAAGCCGAGGTGGACGTGGCGCTAAGCGCGGACTGGCGCGTGCGGCCAGACGCGCAGCTGCTCGCCCAGCTCGAGGAATGGCTCACGCCCGAGCGGGTGCGCATCGTCTACTCGTTCACCAACGCAGCTGAGTGAGTTTCCAAATTAGGCAGTTCAATTGCCACACGATCCGCTTCCCTATTGACTGTATTGAATTAAATGTTTGACTTTATATGAGCATCGGCCTTGTCTGGAAAGTGACCCGCAGGCTCCGCAGGCTCGACCATGCGCTGCGGCCAGGTGCTCTGTTTGAGAAGAATTGCCGGGCCATGCTCTACCATCGCCCTGGCGAATTGTCGGCCGTCTCCGGCGTCAGCGCGCCCACCGAACCGGTGCGGGACGAACTCCTGATAGACCGGATCGTGACCGCATACGGCAGGGCGAACAAAGCCGAACTGGGCGACTCGATGTGGAAAGCGTTCTTCGCCACCTATCACGAGCCCGTTCATCGCGTGCTGGCGGAGGGCGGGAGGCCTGCAGTCGCGGCAATGCTCAGGAATCCTGCGGCAACCGACCTGTTTTTTGGCTTCGACATCCTGACAAAGTCCCACAACGGCGTTTTCCGCGACGCAGCGGTGCGCAAGGCCTATGCCAAACTGTGCCTGGATGGTCTCTTGCGATTTGCCGAATCGGCGGGCGCCGTGCCAATGGACAATCCCGAAACGTGGCCAGCACGCACCGCAATGCAAACGGATATCGGAAGAATCCTCGCAAGCCTCGGCGCGGTGGGCGCCGGATTTTCGTCGCCCAACCCTTTTCCGGACGAGCACGGGGTTGCGTCGCCGGTTGGCGTGATTTCGTATCGGGTTCCGCAAGCGCTCTACCAGGCGTGGCGCATTAAACAGCTGGTGCGAGCATTCCCGCATCCGCGTGTACTCGAGATCGGTGCGGGGCTCGGGCGAACCGCCCATTGCGCGTATCAGCTCGGGATAAAAAACTATACGATCGTCGACATTCCGGTCACCGCTGTGGCGCAGGCCTATTTTCTCGGAAGAACGCTCGGCCAGGAGCATGTGCGCCTCGACGGCGAACCCGCAGGCAGCGGGGAAAGCAACGTTCGAATTATCGGCCCGCAGACTTTCCTCGATGAAAATTTGCGATACGACCTGATCGTCAATGTCGACAGCCTCCCGGAGATGGATTTCGCGGTCGCGGCGGCGTATTGGGAGAAGATCAAGCGATCCACGCCCACATTCCTCTCGATCAACCACGAAGCCAACGCGTTCCGCGTCGCCGATGTCATCGCCTCGGACAGGAGCAGGCTAAGTGTGGAGCGCAGCCATCACTGGATGCGCCGCGGATACGCAGAGGAACTGATCCGGATCCAGACGATCGCGGATCGAAACTCCATTTGATCGGATTGCGAGCGGCCCTAAGATGGTGAAACGCGAAGTGCCCGGCGCCGGCCCCGCGTAGCCGCCGATGTACATGAACGCGCTGATCGCCGACTGGCAGGAGGCCGCTCCCCGCATTGCGGCGGCGCGCAAGTCTGCAAAGCCGGTGCCGCTGAAGTCGGTGTCGCTGCTGCCACCGAACCCCTGCCCGGTTCACGTGATCGCCGCGCCGGCCAACTATCGCAAGCACATCGGCGAGATCGGCGCGCGCTCGGTGAGCAAGGGCCGCACTGCGGAGCAGCAGGGATTCTTCATGAAGGCGAGAACCCTCCGGGCGTCGAGAAATTGGCTGCGGCAGCAGCGTCGCGCAAAGTACCGTTCGAAGTCATCGACGTTCGAAACACAGCCGCCGAAGCGCTGTATGAACGGCGACTGGTGATGGTGCGTCCCGATGGGCAGGTATCCGCGGCGCACGCTCCGCCGCCGACAGCGTGAGGGGAATCGGAGGACAGCAGAAGGCTCCCCAGTCCGAACCCAGAATCAGGCTTAGTCCCACAGATTCAAAACGCGGTCCGCCTTACAGTGCCGCCATGGATACGAACCGCAGAATACTCGGCGCATGCATCGCTTCGATGCTGCTCATCGGCACCGTCTCGGCGCAGACGATCTATAAGCAGGTCGACGACGAGGGCCGCGTCATTTTTACCGATCAGCCCGCCAGCGGCTCGCGAACGTTGTCGATCATCGAGAGTTCGCCTCCGCGGGCGCAGCAACCGGTCGCCGACAATGCCGATAGCGGTGTCCGGGCAGAGCCCGCGCGCCGGGCCGAACCGATGGCCGCCGAGTCCTCACGGGTTGAGCCTGAGCGTCGCGTGTTCGTCGAACAGCGCGACTCCACCCGCCGCATCGGTATCGGCGCTGCGCAAGGTGGCGTAGTCGCGCCGGCGACGCGCGCTGGTTCCGGGGACGTGGAGCGTGCGGTTGCAACGTATACCGCCCTGAACACGCCGATGGCCGCACAAGCGGATGCCGTAGAAGCAGCCCGCCGCGCGCGGCTGGGCGCGACCAAAGATACGGTGGGTGCGGTCCTTGTAGTGCAGGCCACGCCGCGCGAGCACGAGCAAGTCATCAAGAACTCGGGCATGGACTCGATGTACTTCCTCTGGGCAGCGACCTTCTTCGCACTGGCTGCCGGGCTTCTTTACGTGGGATGGCAAGTGTTCCGGCTGGTCCTGGGGACCGCCTTTCCGCGTTGGCATGTAGGGGCAGCCTGATAGTTCGCCCAGCGAAACCCGTTGAACCAAGCCCGGAGGCTGCAGTCCATGGACAGCTTTTAAATCCATGGATATCTTCCGTTGCGACACTTTCTCGTTAGTTTTGTAACATTTTCATGGCTTGCGCTCCCAGCTCATGCCGACCCTTATCCCAGCCACAACGAGGACCCCTCGGCGCTCCCTCTGCTGTTGGCTCCCCTGCCACCTGTGGTGCCAACCCCGGCAACAACGTTCAAATCCTGGGATCACGACGTTCCCTACTCCCGTCACGTGCAGGATGCGGCAAGAACGTCCAACGTCAGTCCTGAACTCCTCCACGCCCTGATTCGGGCGGAATCCAACTACCAGGCAAGGGCACGTTCGTCCGCGGGGGCTGTCGGCCTCATGCAGCTGATGCCCGGCTTGCTGCAGAGGTATAACGTGCGCGATCCGCTCGATCCCAGGCAGAACATCCACGCCGGCGCGCGTTACGTGCGCGAACTCCTGGACCGTTTCCAGGACAATATTTCGCTGATGCTCGCAGCTTATAACGCAGGCGAGCATGCCGTGATCCGTCATGGCAACCAGATTCCTCCATTCGCACAGACGAGAGTCTTCGTGCCCAAGGTCATGGCGCTGTACGAGAAGTTTGCGCGCGCCGCCACGGGCCACCTCCACCCGCACGACTAGGAGAAGCGCGCCGCGCATCCGCCGGCCGCGGGGCGGTCGGGATAAGTGCGCCAGCGCACATCGCGCGGCGGTGATCGTCTGCACTATTCGCGCAACGGCGGATAGCGGGAGGCGTCGCAGTGAAAACATTCTTCGTGCTTGGCGCTTGCCTGCTGGTTGCAGGCTGCGAGTCTTCCGGGCTGCCCTTCAAGGCGGGCACCGGCCCGAACCCGCAGCTGCCGCAGCCCAATCCCGGCCTCGTGCCGACGGTCAACATCGCACCCGCGAAAGGCTGGCCGCAGAACGCACAGCCTATGGCGGCCGCAGGCCTGGCGGTCAATGAGTTCGCCAAGGGCCTCGATCATCCTCGCTGGGTCTACGTGCTGCCCAATGGCGACGTGCTGGTTGCCGAATCGAATGCGCCGCCCAAGCCGGACGACAACAAGGGCATCAAGGGCAAGCTCATGAAGTGGTTCATGAAGCGCGCGGGTGCCGGGACGCCGAGCGCCAACCGCATCACGCTCCTGCGCGATGCCGACGGGGACGGTGTGGCCGAAGTGCGCACGGTATTCGCCTCGGGCCTCAATTCGCCGTTCGGCATGGCGCTGGTGGGCAGCGACTTCTTCGTGGCGAACACCGATGCGGTGGTGAAGTTCCGCTACACGGAAGGGGCCACGCAGCTCGACGCGGCCGGCACGCGGCTGGCCGAGCTGCCGGCCGGCACGCTCAACCACCACTGGACCAAGAACATCATCGCCAGCAAGGACGGCAAGCGCCTGTATGCCACCGTGGGATCGAACAGCAACGTTGCCGAAAACGGCATGGAGAACGAGGTCAATCGCGCCGCGGTCCTGGAGATCGACATTGCGACGGGGCGCACCCAGCTCTTCGCCTCCGGCCTGCGCAATCCGAACGGCCTGGGATGGCAGCCCCAGTCGGGGGCGCTCTGGACGGTCGTCAACGAGCGCGACGAAATCGGCAGCGACCTGGTGCCCGACTACCTCACCGAGGTGAAGCAGGGCGGGTTCTACGGCTGGCCGTACAGCTATTTCGGCCAGCATGTAGACGAGCGCGTGAAGCCCCCGCGCAGCGACCTGGTGGCCTCGGCCCTCAAGCCCGACTACGCGCTCGGCACGCATGTGGCGCCGCTGGGGCTGGCGTTCTACGAGGGGAAGATGCTGCCCTCCAGGTATGCCAACGGCGCGTTCATCGGCGAGCACGGTTCCTGGAACCGGCGCCCGAGAAGCGGCTACAAGGTCGTGTTCGTGCCTTTTGCGGGCGGCAAGCCTTCAGGCGACGTCGAGGATGTGCTTACTGGATTCCTCGACGCGGACGGCAATGCACTCGGCAGGCCAGTCGGCGTGGCGGTCGACAGCCGCGGCGCCCTGCTCGTGGCCGACGATGTCGGCAATGTCATCTGGCGCGTTTCAGCCGCCGCGGCCAGGTAAATCGCCGCTTAGAGCTGCAGGTGGAAGAGGCCTGCGGCCTTCTCGAGAATCCTTTCCTTCTCCGGCAACGGTACGCTGGCGTACAGAACCGCATTGCGCGCGGGGCGAGGATGGCTGATGCGCCGATTGAATCCGCGCCGCGCTCCCAAGGCGCTGAGTTGATACCCAATCGGCCTGTTACCGACCTCAACAAAGGAGATCTGCCATATGAAGACCACACGCACCGATGACGCCGACGCAAACCGCGATCCGATTACCGGAGCGCCCGGTTCGCACCCGGTTGGCACAGGCCTTGGCGCCATTGCCGGCGGAATGGCTGCAGGCGCTGCGGCCGGCACTGTAGCCGGACCTGTAGGCACGCTGGTTGGCGCTGCTGCGGGAGCCATCGTTGGCGGCCTCGCCGGCAAGGCTGCAGGCGAAGCTCTGGACCCCACGGTCGAAGCGGCCTACTGGGAAAAGTCGTACGTCAACGAGCCGTACTACAAGACGGGCCACACGTACGACGACTACTCGCCGGCTTATCGCACGGGCTACCTCGGACGCACCCAGTTCAAGGGCCGCACGTACGACCAGGCCGAGCGCGACCTCGAGTCCGAGTACAACCGGGCCAAGGGCACGTCGAAGCTCGCGTGGAATGATGCCAAGCACGCCACCAAGGCAGCCTGGCATCGGGTCGAGCGCGCCCTCCCGGGTGACGCGGACGGCGACGGACGCTAGAAGTCTGTCCCGACCGGCGGGGGCGAGAGCCCCTGCCGGGTTGTTCAAAGGGCCCTCGCGGGCCCTTTTTCATGCGAGCCGGTAACGCTTGTAGTACTTGAGGACCTTCGGCACATACGCGACGGTTTCCGGATAGGGCGGGATCTTGCGCCCGTGCTTCATCACCGCACCTTCGCCCGCGTTGTACGCGGCGATCGCCAGATGCATGTTGTTGTTGAACATCTGCATGAGGTCCCGCAGGTACCGCGCGCCCCCGAGAATGTTCTGCGAAGGATCCATGCGATTCTTCACGCCATAGCGCGCGGCCGTTTCGGGCATGAGCTGCATGAGCCCCACCGCGCCCGTCGATGACAACGCGTATGGGTTGAATGAGGATTCAGCGGTGATCACCGCGCGGATCAGAGCCGCCGGCACCTTGGTCGCGCGCGACGCCTGGCGGATATGGTGGTTGTAACGCGAAGTGTCGTTTTCCACGTAGCCCCGCGCGAGGTGCAGTGGCGGCGTGTCCGGGTAGATCCTGACCACGCGCGGCGGTCTTGCGGGGCCGGGCGCCGGGGTGACCGCGTCAGCGATGCCGCGCGGCACGAACTCTATCGTCTTCTGCAGGGCGATCAGGTACCCCGGCAGGCGGGTGACTTCGGCGTACTTTGCCGTGGCGTCCTGGTTGACCTGGTGGCAGACGCCGCCAATGAACGCCCCGCCGGCGGCTGCGATCAGCGCCAGGATTGCTGTTTTCTGATTCAAGACCTTCTCCTTTGTCCGTCTGTTCGACAGGTGTGGCTTGAGCCACTCGGTTTGGTCTCCCCTTGAACTGCGAAGCCTGCGCAGCCTATGCGGCCTATGCGGCAACTGCGGCGGCGCGCGGCTGCCTTCCAGCGAGTGGTCCGTCCTGCAGGCATGCCTGCACCACGTCGCCTGATACGGTCTCGTGCTCGAGCAGCTCGGCCGTCAGGAGCTCGAGGGCTCCACGGTGCTCGATCAGCAGCTCGGCGCAACGGCGTTCCACTTCCTTGGTGATTTCGCGCGCCTCGACGATGGCCTCGGCGTGGATTCCCTGGCGCTCCTGCTCCGGGAGCCCCGCATAACTGAAGGGCCCGATATCGGCCGAAAAGCCGAACTCGGTCACCATGCGAAAGGCCATCCTCGAAACGTGCTCGAGGTCGTTTGCCGCGCCGGTCGACGCCGACTTCAGCACGAGCGCTTCCGCACCGCGGCCCGCAAGCAGCATGGTCATGCGGTTGCGCACTTCGGGCTCGCTCTGCAGCGTGGCGTCCTGCTCGCGCGTCACCAGCGTGACGCCGAGCGCGTGGCCGCGCTTGAGGATGCTCACTTTCTCCACCACGCCGACATTCAGGAGCTTGGCGATCAGCGCATGGCCGGCTTCGTGAACCGCAATGCGCTCGCGCTCCTCCATGCCCATGGCCGACTGGCCGGCCGAGGTCGGTCCGCCCATGAGGGTCTGCTCCAGCGTGCGCTGGAAATGCTCCTGCAGGACCGCGGGCGCGTCTTCCTTGGCTGCAAGCAGGGCGGCGGAGTTGACCGTGTTGGCGATCGACGCAGGCGAGAGGCCGGCCGACATCCGCGCAAGCTGGCGGAAATCGACCTCGCCTGCCGTGCGCAACGAGCCGGCGTAAATGCGGAACAGCGCGTCGCGCTCGTCCACGTCGGGCAGGCCGAGATGGCAGGTCCGGTTGAAGCGGCCCGGGCGGATCAGCGCGGGATCGAGGTTGTTCACGTTGTTGGTCGCGCCAAGCACCACGATGCCCGAGCCGGACTCGAACCCGTCGAGCTCGACCAGCAGACTGTTGATGATGCGGTTGTTCTCGGTCTCGGCGCCCGAGCTGCCGCCGGAGCGCTTGCCGAGGCCGTCGATCTCGTCGATGAAGATCACGCACGGCGCTTCCTTGCGCGCGAGCTCGAACAGTTTCTTCACGCGCCGCACGCCCACGCCGAGGAACATGTCGCTGAAATCGCTGCCCGAAAGCGCGATGAAGGGCACGCCCGCTTCGCCGGCCACCGCGCGGGCCAGCATCGTCTTGCCCGCGCCGAAGTGGCCCTCGAGGATGACGCCCTTGGGCGCCTTGGCGCCGAGGTCGGCGAATTTCTTGGGATGCTTGAGGTACGCGACGATGTCCTGCAGCGCGTCCTTCGCCTCTTCCACGCCGATGACGTCCTTGAAGCGCGTGTCGGGCTTGTCGGCGGTCTTGAACTGGCCGCCCATGCCGCGCATGGGATTCATCTGCAGGAAGATGAACAGGATCAGCAGCGGACCGAGCAGCGTAAGCAGGGCGGGGCTGAGGCCGCGGCCAAGGACCGTCAGCGGCGGCGCGGGCGGATGGACGTTGCCCAGGGCGAACACGGCGGGGGCGCTGGAAGAGAGCTTTTCCTTGAGGGCCTCGGCCACCAGCGCGCGCTGGGTGTCGGTGCGGACGTAGTAACGGCTGCCGTCATTGCGGGACACGAGCGCGTATTCGGCCGAAAGGCCGACGCTCATTGCGTTGCCGGTCCTGACATCCTGCGCGAGAGCCGAGAAATCGCGCTCGGTGGCGAAGAAGGCAGCCGACTCTTCTTCCATCGAAACCGCGACGGCATTACGGTTGGGCTCATCGGCCGTGACCGTGAACCATACAAGAAGGACTGTGGCCACGAGCGCGATCGCGAGCGCGGCGGTTTTCCAGTGCTTCTTGTTAGCGAAGAGCGATTTCAACAATGCCTGTCCTCTTGCGCCCGCGGCTGGCGCGTCTGATTACCAAGGGGAATTCGGCGGATCCGATGTGAGGCCGGGCTGCTGGCTTGCACTAGGGGCGTGAACCGAGCGCGGATGATAGACGGTAGGTATGCGTCAGACAAGGACTACGCGCCCATGGCCCATTTTCTTACATTCAAAGTAGGACAAACACCTACAACCGCACCGCAATTGTAGGAGGCCTGCGTCGCGAAAATGCGCGTATGCGCGATCGGGGGCGCGTGTTTGCGAAGCGTGGTGGGTGGGGCCGCCGACAAGAGCAATCGTCTGACACGCGTCACCGTGGTTGTGTACGGTGGATAACTCTTTCCGCCGACAGCCCGACACATGCATCGCAGCGAGAATGGGCTCATGATGAATCGAACCCAGAAAATCAGCTTCGCCACCGTGGTTGCCGCAGCGCTGTTGCTCTCGCTCTCGGCATGCCAGAGGTCCGTGGAACCCGCAGTCGCTTTCAACGGGCAGCCTTCGCAGACGGTCATCCACTCCGGGCCCATAGTCCAGCAGGGGACGATCCGCGATCCTTCGCTGCCTGATGCGTCCTCGGTCTTTGCCGCCGAAGTGGCGGCGGAGAAAGCCAGGGCAGACGCCTTGGTGCTGCAACAAGCCTCCACGCTCCAGACGGCGCCGATCGCCACGCCGAGCGAATTGGTGGTTGCGACGCCTGCGCTCGAAAAGCCCGTGACCGACCAGTCCGCCGCCGCGCCCGCGGGCGACAAGACCAAGCTCTAAGGTGAGCGTTCAAACGCAGTCGGCAATGCGGGAGCCCGCCGGGTTTGCGCATTTGTCGCTTCCGCGCATCCTCATCGTCGCAGGTGGCGAGCCGGCGGGTGACGCGGCAGATTCGTTCGGAAAGACTTCACGCCTCATCGATCATGCGCGCCGCGTCGTTCAGCGCAGCGGCGCAGTCGCCGATGTGCTCGACCTCGGCTGGCTGGATCAGTCAAAGCAGCATCCTGCATCGGCGTTGTCGTCCCCGTTGTCGTCCCCGTTGTCGTCCCAAGTGCGTGAGCGGTGGAACGCGGCTCACGGCGTGATGGTATTCGTGCCGGAGCGCTGGAACACTGCCGAAAGCTCCCTCCGGTTTCTTATCGACGAACTCGCGCGCGATGCCACGCAGGCGCGCGAGACTTCGTATGGGGTCATCGTGCAGCGTGAAGACTGTGCTGCCCTTCCAGACGATCCGGTGCTGGGCGCGCATCTCAAAGGATTGGGCCTTGTGTCGGCCCTCGATTCCTTGGAGCATTCCTCGGGCGAAAGCTATCCCGGGTACTACGCACCGGGCGATGCCAACGTGTCAACCGACCGCTCGATGCACGAGCGCGTCCGCAAGGTGGCGACCGCTGTGGTAGAGGCCGCAAAGAAGCTGCGGTGCGCGATGCGCGGCCAGCGGAATGCGGCCATCCTCGCTTTGTAGTCCGCAAGCCGCCGCGCTGGCGATATGATCGGCCATGCGCAAGCTTTTCCTCCTGTTTAGCTCCCTTGCGGCTTCAGCGGTCCTGCTGACTTCGTCCGGCTGCGCCGGCATCGGGGTGGCCGCGCGCGAGGTCGAGGTAGTGTTGCGGGGCGCTTCGGAAGTCCCGGCGAACCGCTCCTCAGCGGCCGGCAAGGGCACCTTCTGGGTTCACAGCGACCGCACGCTCAACGGCTACGTCGAGACCAGCGGTATCGAAGCGACCGCCGCCCACCTCCACCTGGGCCTTCCCGGCATCAGCGGCCCTGTAGCGCTCGAACTGGAGCGCACGAGCAATGTCGGCCCGCTTGCGATGGAGCATCTCCCGTTGAGCGGGGCCAACTGGTCGGTGCCCCGCAGCGCCCGGTTCAACGAGGAGCAATACGCCGCCTTCCTCGCCGGGGAAATCTATGTCCACGTGCACAGCGCTGCCTACCCAGAAGGTGAAATCCGAGGCCAGCTCAGGCCATGATCGGATCCTCGCGTACTTGGAATAACTTCGCATCCGCGTATTACAAAAACAGTATCCAAATTGGCACGGGGGCCGCGTCAGGCCTCGATTCCTGCAAATGAAAGCTGGGGATTTTCAGCCGATTCCGAGCAGCTCGACGTCGAACTCGAGCGTCGCGTTCGGTGGGATCACGCCGCCTGCGCCGCGCGCGCCGTAGCCGAGCGAAGGCGGGATCGTGAGCTTGCGCGTGCCGCCGACTTTCATGCCGGCCACGCCTTCGTCCCAGCCCTTGATGACCTGGCCCGCGCCCAGCGGGAAATCGAACGGCTGGTTGCGGTCCTTGCTCGAGTCGAACTGGGTGCCGTCCATGAGGCGGCCCGTGTAGTGCACGCTTACGTCGTCGCCTTTCTTTGCTTCGGCGCCGGTGCCTGCGACGACGTCCTGGTAGGTAAGACCGCTCGCGGTGGTGGGCATGGCGTTCCTTTTTGAAGGGTCGGGGAAAAGGAACGCATTCTGCCTGATCAGGATGCCGCAGCCGACAGCGCCAGCGATACTCCCGCAAGCGCATCCCATCCCGACGTGTGGCCGATCGCGTGGATGCGATCGAGGTCGACCGCCTCGCCCAGCATCAGGGCGGTGATTGCCTCGCCGACCGCCTCGCCGCACTCGCCCTGCGCGGCGCATTCGAGGTGCGCGCGGCTGATTCGGCTCGTGTTGGCCCGCGCGAGGGGGAGCGCCCAATCGGAGAGGCGATTCGCAATTTCGACGCGTCCGAGGGCGTGCAGCGCACAGAGCGCGCCCCCGATCAGATCGTCACCGGAGGGCGTGAGCCCCGGTCCGAGGCCGACCAGGCCCGCGGCGGCCTCTGGCGTACGGATCGGGTCGGCCAGCCATCGTCCAAACGCCTCGATGGCCGCGGGCCTGGGCCTGGACGGATCGATGACGAAACCAAAGCCCTCGTCCGGAAAGCGGCGACGTGCGTCCTCGCGCAACCGCTTCAACCCCTGTCGCAAGTGGTCGGCGTTGGGGGCAGGTGCTGGGCGAGGGCGCCAGTGCGTTGCGCAAGCCACCTCCACGATCAGCCGGTCGCCGATCGCGACACCGCGCATTGGTTCCTGGGCGCCCTCTTCGCAATGCGCATTCAACGGCCCATTGCCAACAGCGCCGATGCACGCCAGCCCGCCCGGCGTCCCCACATACACGCTGCGCTCGAAGACCGCGATCACGCGCGCTTCGCCGCAAGCCAGTGCATTGCGCGCGAACCGCCCGAGCGAGCTGACCACGACGGGGCGGGCATCCGGCGCCGGGATGCGCGCCTTAGTCGGCAACGACATGCGTGCCGGTTCTTCCCTGCAGCGCGGGGAGCGCTTCCTCGAGGTGGGCGATGATCGCGCGTTTGCCGCCACCGGCGATGAAGGACAGTGCGGCCTCGATCTTGGGTCCCATGCTGCCCTTGGCGAAATGGCCCTCGGCCTGGTAGGCCTTGAGCTCTTGCGCCTTCACCAGGTCGAGCGCGCATTCGTTCTTCTTGCCGAAATTCACCGCCACCTTCGACACCGCGGTGAGGATCATCAGCGTGTCGATGCCGAGCTGGTTCGCGAGCAGCGCCGAAGTGAGGTCCTTGTCGATGACTGCCGCGACGCCCTGGTGGGAGCGGTCGGCGCGGTGGACTACCGGGATGCCTCCGCCGCCGGCCGCGATGACCGCGATGCCTTCCTCGGAGAGCGATTCGATGAGGTCGATGTCGAGGATGCGCCGCGGCTTGGGCGAGGGCACGATATAGCGCCATCCGCGCCCGGCGTCTTCCATCATGGTCCAGCCGAGCTGCTGCTCGAGGTTGCGCGCTTCCTCGGCCGAAAAGAAAGGCCCGATGGGCTTGGAGGGATTGCGGAAAGCTGGGTCGTCGGCATCGACTTCGACGCGCGTGAGGATGCACGCAACGCGGCGGTCGTGCTCTTCGCGCGCGAGCTCGTCCTCCATGCCCTGCATCATCAGGTGCGCGATGCCGCCCTGGCTGTGCGCGACGCACACGTCCAGGCGCATCGGCGGGACCTGCTCGCGGGCGTAGTACTGGCGCAGCAGGATCTTGCCGACCACCGGGCCGTTGCCGTGCGTGAGGATGAGCTGGTTGTCGAGCATGAGCAGCGGCAAGAGCGAGCGCGCCGCGCGCGCGGCGACGATTTCCTGCTCCTCCGTCGTGCCGCGAATGTTCTCCGGATGCGTGGCGTTGCCGCCGATCGCGACGACAAGCTTCGCGGGAATGTGTTCTGGAATGGCTTCCATTCTGGCGATCATAGCAGCGTGCCGGTATAATTTTCGAAGTGCGGCCGCGCTGATTCGCCTGGGGGCGGTCTCGTGACACGCGGGGCCGCCAATCTCAAGACACCATGTCCATCCAGAAGCTCCTCTCGGGCGTCCCGCGCGTCGTCAATATCGGCTTGTCCGGGTTTGCGGCCGACCTCGCATCGCAGGGCACGCCGGTCGTGCAGGTCGATTGGCGCCCGCCCGCGCGGGGCAAGAAGCATCTCCTCGGCCTGCTCGCGCAGCTTGCGGGCAGCGAAGCGCGCATCGCCAAGGCCAACGAGGAGGCGCTCGAGCGCATGCTCGCCGGCACCCCTGTCCTCGTCGACGTGCAGCCCGCCGGGCAAGTGATCGAAGGTCTGGGCGCGAGTTTGGACGATCGTGTGCTGCTGCATGCCGGCCCGCCGATCACGTGGGAGCGCATGTGCGGACCGATGCAGGGCGCGATCGCCGGCGCGATCGTGTTCGAAGGCTGGGCGAAGGATCTCGAATCCGCGACGAAGCTCGCGGCCTCGGGCGGCGTGCAGTTCCATCCGAACCACCACTTCGATGCCGTCGGGCCGATGACCGGCATCACGACTGCCTCCATGCCGGTGATGGTGGTGGAGAACCGGGCCTTCGGGAATCGCGCCTACTGCATGATCAACGAGGGCCTCGGCAAGGTCATGCGTTTTGGCGCGAACAATGCCGAAGTCATCACGCGCCTGCACTGGCTGGCCGACAGTTTCGGGCCCGCGTTCGGCGCTGCGCTGCGCAGCTCGGGCGGGCTCGAGCTCGTGCCGCTCATCTCGCGCGGCCTCGCGATGGGCGACGAGATGCACCAGCGAAACGTCGCGTGCTCCGCGCTCACTTTGCGCGCGTTGTCGCCGCACCTGGCCAAGGCTGGCGCGGGCTCCGAGGAGCTCTCGAAGATCCTCGCCTTCATCGCCGGCAACGAGCAGTTCTTCCTCAATATCGGGATGGCGATGGGCAAGAGCATCATGGATCCGGTGCGCGGCATCGAAGCCTCGACGGTAGTCACCGCAATGTGCCGCAATGGCACCGATTTCGGCGTGCGCGTCTCGGGGACCGGCGACCAGTGGTTTACCGCGCCGGTCGAGATGCCGCAGGGCCTGTATTTCCCCGGCTATACGGAGAAGGACGCCAATCCCGACATGGGCGATTCCGCCATCATGGAAACCATAGGCGTCGGGGCGTTCGCGATGGCCGCTGCGCCGTCGGTGGTCGGATTCGTCGGCGCAGGCAGCGTGCGCGACGCGTTCGCATTTACCAGCGCGATGAACGAAATCACGCTCACCAGGAATCCGCGCTGGACCATGCCGTCGCTCGACGGGCAGGGAGTGCCTACAGGCATCGACGTGCGCCGAGTGGTCGAAACCGGCATCCAGCCGGCCATCAACACCGGCATCGCGCATCGCAAGCCGGGTGTGGGACAGGTCGGCGCCGGCGTGGCCCGCGCGCCGCTTGCGTGTTTCGAGCAGGGGCTGGTTGCACTGGCGGCTGCGCTGGGCGTGAAGGCATGAGCATCACGCTCAACCGCGTGCGGCGCGGGTTCTATGCCGACTCCGTGGCGCTCATGCGCATTTCCCGCGTCGTGGCGTCGCTGCCCGGCATCGAGGAAGCCTCGCTCATGATCGGCACGCCGGCCAACCGCGAGCTGCTCGAAGGCTCCGGCCTGCTGGCCGAGGAAGGCCGCAAGGCCGAGCCCGACGATCTCGTGATCGCAGTGCGCGCCGCCGACAAGGCCGCAGCCGAAGCCGCGCTCGCCGAGGCCGAGAAGCGCCTCGCAGGCGGCCCCGCAAATAATCCGGGTCAGAGTCGATTTTCCACGGTGCGCGGTCTTGCCTCCGGCCTCGCGACGCTTCCCGGGGCCAACCTCGCGCTCATCTCCGTCCCCGGCGAATTCGCCGCAGCCGAGGCGCGTCGGGCCCTGGAGCACGGGTTGCATGTGATGATGTTCTCCGACAATGTCCCGGTTGCCGACGAGATCGCGCTCAAGCGCCTCGCGCTGGACAAGGGGCTGCTGCTGATGGGGCCCGACTGCGGGACCGCGATCATCGGCGGAGCGCCGATCGCGTTCGCAAACGTGGTGCCCAAGGGCGACGTCGGGCTCATCTCGGCCTCGGGCACCGGCCTTCAGGAAGTCACCTGCCTGCTGGCCCGCGAAGGCCGCGGCATCTCGCACGGCATCGGCGTCGGCGGCCGCGACCTGTCCGAAGAGGTCGGCGGCCTCATGACGCTCGCCGCGCTCGATGCGCTGGAAGCCGATCCGGCCACGCGCCACATCGTCATCATCTCGAAACCGCCGGGCAAGGGCGTCGCGCGGAAGATCAACGCGCGGGTCGCTTCCTGCACGAAGCCGGTCACGCTGTGCCTGCTCGGCGAGGGCGGCATGACCCTGGCCTCGGCCGCCGAAGCCGTGCTCGGGCGAGAGCTTTCGCAACCGTCCCGGAAAGTGGGACCGAATATCCGCAAGGGCTGGTTGCGCGGCCTGTTCTGCGGCGGCACGCTGTGCAACGAAGCACAGCTTGTGCTGATCAGGAACCAGGTCCACGTGCGTTCGAACGTGCCCGTTCCCGGCGCAATGCAGACGGCTCGCGTCGACGCCGAGGCGCATACGCTGATCGATCTGGGCGACGACGAATACACCCGCGGCCGCCCGCACCCGATGATCGATCCGGAGCTTCGCAACGACCTCCTCGCACTGGTGCTCGCCGATCCTTCGGTGGCGCTGGTCCTGCTCGACCTCGTGATCGGCTACGGCGCGCATGAGGACCCCGCGGGCCTCGTGGCGCAGACCGTCGCAGCCGCGCCCGCCGGAGGGCCGATGGTCATCGCATCGATCACCGGCACCGACGCGGATCCGCAAGGCTATTCCAGGCAGGCGGCGAAGCTGGCCGCGGCCGGCGTGATCGTCGCGGGCTCGAATGCGCAGGCCGCCGAAATCGCGGCGCAGGCGCTCTCCGGCTAGGCCCTCCGCAGGACTTCCAACGGCTTCGACGCTGCCGAAAGCGCTGTTGTTGGGCCCTGTTTTGCCGGTGCGCAGTGCCGATTGCCTATGGTAAGCTGGCCGCGAAATTCGTTGGTAGCACCTTGACGAAGCACCTAAAAAAAGGGGGCAAGGGATGCGAGTCGGATTACTTGTGATTGCGGGGGTGGCCCTGGTCGCGTTTCTTGCCGTTGCGGTGGTGCTTCCCCAGATGCAGGGAGGCGAGGTGCGGGACGCTGCGGCGGTCCTCGTGTCGGGCGCGAATGCGGCCAAGGCCGAAGTGACGGCGGCAGCGGAGAAGGCGGCCAACCTCGCCGGCTCCGGCACCAACGTCAAGGTGGCGGCCAAGAGCGATCCGAAGTACGGCGAGCTCAAGTGGATCGTCGAGCCAGGCGGCGTGATCCGCGGCTGGAACGAGAAGAATGCCATCGAAGTCGCGATGATGCCTGTGCTCAACGGGGGCAAAGTGGCCTGGATGTGCAAAGGCTACCCGGCGCAGTCGATGCCGGTGACCTGCGGCGGGAAGTAAGGAACAGGGGGTTCGGGCCCCTTCCGCTACGCGGAGCCTTCCCAACCCCCCGTTACCCCCCGGGCGCTGCTAACACGACGTACCTAATCGGAGTGGGAAGATCGAAAAGCGGCTTCGGCCGCTTTTTTCTTTTCAGGATGAGCGGGCCAGGATTTCGGCGCGGGCCAGGGCGGCGACGAGGTCGGGTTGCAGGTTCTGCGGCCCAAGCTTTTCGAGGAACCCGCTGCGGCGGATCAACGACAGCGGCTGGTCGTTCGCGTCGCACAGCATCAGCGTGCATTTGCGCTTGGCGAGGGTCTTGCGCAGCACGTCCAGCGTGTCCATTCCGGTCGTGTCGATGTTGATCACCTTGTGCAGGTCGAGCACCATGACACGCGACTCCAGCCCAGCGGAATCGGGCTCGATGAGCATTTCGAGCTTGCCCACTGCGCCGAAGAAGAGCGAGCCGAAAATCCGGTAGGCCACGGTCCCTTCGGGGATGGCAATGCCCGGGGGCAGCGAATCCGGTGCGACCGGCTCGATCGTCGTCAGGCTCGACACCCGGAAGATGAAGAACAACGCGGCCAGCACCAGGCCGATCTCGATCGCCGCCGTGAGGTCGATGATCACCGTGAGCAGGAAAGTCGACAGCATCACGGTGCGGTACTGCATCGAGAACTGCCGCAGGCGCGGGAACTCGCGCCACTCGCCCATGTTCCATGCCACGAAGAGGAGGATCGCCGCCAGCGCAGCCAGCGGCACGAACTTGGCCAGCGGCGCCGCCGCCACGACGATCACCAGCAGCGTGAGCGCATGCACGATGCCCGCGATCGGCGTCTTCCCGCCAGCGCGCACGTTCGTCGTCGTGCGCGCGATCGTGCCGGTGGCCGGGATGCCGCCGAAGAAGGGCGTGACGAAATTCGCCACGCCCTGCGCCATGAGCTCCTGGTTCGGGTCGTGGCGGTCGTCGATCATGCCGTCGGCGATGCGCGCGCACATGAGCGATTCGACCGCGCCAAGCAGCGCAATGGTCAGCGTGGGCGCGACGAGGTGGCGCGCCGCCTCCCAGGTGAGGTCGGGCAGCTGGAAATGGGGCAGGCCCGTCGGGATCCCGCCGAAGCGTGAACCGATGGTGTCCACCGGCAGCGCGAAAAGCGCGGTCAGTGTGGTTGCGATAATGAGGGCGACAATCGTGCCGGGCAGGCGCGTCACCATGCCCACGCGCCCCGGCAGCGTTCCGCTCCCGCGCCCGACCACGAGATCGCCGAACTTCGGCCACGCGATGATGACCGCAAGCGTGGCAAGCCCGAGCGCGACCGTGGCGGGATCGATCGTGTCGAGCGCGTCGATGATCGCGCGCGCCGAATGGATGAAATCCGCCGGCATCTTCTCGATATTCAGGCCGAGGAAATCCTTTACTTGCGAAAGCGCAATCAGGATCGCGATGCCGTTGGTGAAGCCGATGATGATCGCCACCGGGATGAACCGCACGAGCGAGCCGATGCGGGTGAGGCCCATCACGAAGAGCAGGATGCCCGCCATCACGGTCGACACCATGAGGTTGGCCAGGCCGTATTGCTGGACGATGCCGTAGACGATGACGATGAACGCGCCGGCCGGCCCGCCGATCTGCACGCGCGAGCCGCCAAGCAGCGAGATCAGGAATCCCGCGATGATCGCCGTGAAGAGGCCGGCCTCGGGCTTGACCCCTGAGCCGATCGCGAAGGCCATCGCCAGGGGCAGCGCGACCACGCCGACCGTTATCCCCGCGCCGACGTCGGCGCCCAGCGTGGCGCGGTCGTAGCCCTTCAGGCAGTCGACCAGGCGCGGGCGGAACGGATGCAGCGGAAGCGCGACGCGCCAGCGCTTTTCCCGCACGGCTTCGTTCGCGTCTTCCCCCATCGGCCGGCTATTTAACTTTCATGCCCGGCTGCGCGCCGCTGTCGGGGGCGAGCAGGAAGATGCCTGGGCCGTCTCCTGGAGCCGCGGGCGAGTCGCTGCTCGCGGCCAGCACCATGCCTTCGGACAAGCCGAAGCGCATCTTGCGCGGCGCGAGATTGGCGACCATCACCGTGAGGCGCCCCTTGAGGCTTTCGGGGGCGTAGGCGGACTTGATGCCCGCGAAGACGGTGCGCACCTGTGGAACGCCTTCGGCGTTGGTACCCAGGTCGAGCGTGAGCTTGACGAGCTTGTCGGCCCCCTCGACCGCTTCGGCATTTGCGATTCGAGCGACGCGCAGGTCGACCTTGGCGAAGTCGTCGATGGAGATTGTGCCGGGGGCCGGGGCTGCGGCAGTCGAAGCTGGGGGCTTCGAAGGGGCGGGCGTGGTCACTTTCTTTTCTTCCTTCGGTGCAGGTGCGGCTGGTATGTCGAACAGCGCATCGAGCTGCCTGGGATCGACGCGCGTCATGAGGTGCTTGTAGTGGTTGATCTCGTGGCCGGCCGGCAGGGCGGTGCCCGCATCGCTCCACTTGAGCGGGGGAATGTTCAGGAAAGCTTCCACGTTCGCGGCCAGCGCGGGCATCACGGGCTTCAGGTAGAGCGTCAGGAGCCTGAACGCGTTGATGGCCACCGTGCATACGATGTGCAGGCGCTCTTCCTGGCCGGGCTGCTTTGCGATCTCCCACGGTTTTTTCTCGTCGACGTAGTGATTGATCGTGTCGGCGAGCGTCATGATCTGGCGCAGCGCCTTGCCGTACTCGCGCGCGTCGTAGAGCGCCGCGATCTCGCCCGCGGGGGAAGCCACCTCGTTCTGCAGGGACTCCTCGTCGGCACCCTCCATCGAATGCAGCTTCCCGCCGAACTTGTTCTTGAGGAAAGGCGCCGCCCGGCTGGCGATGTTGATGTACTTGCCCACCAGGTCGCTGTTCACCCGCGCGGTGAAATCGTCCGGGTTGAAGTCGATGTCCTCGACATTCGCGTTGAGCTTGGCGGCGATGTAATAGCGCAGCCATTCGGCGTTCATGCCGAGCTCGAGATACTTCAGCGGCGAGATGCCAGTGCCACGGCTTTTGGACATCTTGTCGCCGGACACGGTGATGAAGCCGTGCACGTACACGTGGTCCGGCACCTTGTAGGGGGAGCCCGCGAACTTGAGCATCGCCGGCCAGAACAGGGTGTGGAAATAGATGATGTCCTTGCCGATGAAATGCACCTGCTCGGTGGACTCGTCAGCAAGGAAGGCTTCGAAGTCGATGCCTTTCTTCGCGCAATACGCCTTGAAGCTCGCGAGATAGCCTATGGGTGCGTCCAGCCAGACGTACAGGTACTTCTCTTCCGCGATGTCGGGGATGCGGATGCCGAAGTAAGGCGGGTCGCGCGAGATGTCCCAGTCCCCGAGCGCCTTGTCGCCTTCGCCCTCGAGCCATTCGCGCGCCTTGTTGGCGACCTGCGGCTGGATTCGCCCGGGCAGGTCGATCCACTCGCGCAGGAAGGCCACGCACTTTTCGTCCGACAGCCGGAAGAAATGATGCTCGGAGGTCTTCATGACCGGCGCGGCGCCGGAGATCGTCGAGTACGGGTTCTTCAGCTCGGTTGGCGAGTAGACGGAGCTGCAGTTCTCGCAGGCGTCGCCGTACTGGTCCTTGGCGCCGCAGTTCGGGCATTCGCCCTTGATGTAGCGGTCGGCGAGGAACATGCCCTTTACCGGGTCGTAGAACTGCTCGACCGGCTTCTTGTAAACGAACCCGGCGCGCTCGAGCTTGCGATAGATATCCTGCGAGAGCTCGGTGTTCTCCTTCGACTCGGTCGAATGCCAGTGGTCGAAAGAGATATGGAATCCGTTGAGGTATTTCGGCCGTTCAGCGGCGATCTTGGAAACCAATTCCTGAGGCGTGATCCCCTCGGCTTCCGCTTTGAGCATGATCGGCGCTCCATGCGCGTCGTCCGCGCCGACGAAATGGACCTCGTTTCCCTGCATGCGCTGGAACCGCACCCAGACGTCGGCCTGGATGTATTCCATGATGTGGCCGACGTGGAACGGCCCGTTGGCATAGGGCAGCGCGGTGGTGACGAAGAGCTTGCGGGGGGAGGACATCAGGCGAGCCGAAGCAAAGGAACGATTCTAACGCAGCCACTCTTGCCGGCACTGGCGCCGGGTCGTGCGAAACGGTGGTTATGAAGCGGCGTTCCGCAAAAGGCGGGCGCGTTCGCGGCATTACAATGACCCGCATGAACCGACTCCTTTCGCACACCCTCATCTCCCTGCTTGCCTGCCTGGTTTCCACGGGCGTTTGCGCGCAGGGTTTTCCAAACAAGCCGATCAAGCTCGTCGTGCCCTACGGCGCCGGCGGTGCTTCCGATGTGCTGGCGCGCGCGATGGCGCTGAAGGCCGGGGAAACGCTCGGACAGCAGGTTGTGGTGGAGAACCGGACCGGCGCGGGCGGCCTGGTCGCCGCCGAGTTCGTGAAGAGTTCGGCGCCCGATGGGTACACGCTGTTCATGGCCGACACCGGCCCGATGGCCATCCTGCCCGCGCTCCAACCTGCACTCGCGTACGACCCCGTGCGGGATTTCACGCCGGTGATCCTGGCTGCGTCCGCCCCGTTCTTCCTCGCCGTGGGTGCAGAGCATCCGGTGCGCAACGTCGCCCAGCTTGTGCAGTACGCGAAATCCAAGCCCGGGCTTCCCTACGGGTCGACGGGCAACGGGAGTGCCAACCACCTCACGATGGAGTCGCTCAAGCTCGCCGCCGGGATCGACCTCACGCATGTGCCCTTCAAAGGCAATGCGCAATCGGTGCCTGCGATGCTTTCGGGCGACATCGCCTTGTTGTTCGTCGGCCTTGCTTCGATTGCGCCCCACGTGAAGTCGGGGAAGGCGCGCATCATCGCCGTCGCGACGCCCCGCCGTTCTCCTCAGCTGCCGGATGTGCCGACCGTGGCGGAAACCTACCCAGGCTTCGAGATGAACCTCACCCTGGGCGTAGTCGCCCCTGCGGGCACGCCGCGCGACGTGATTGCGCGGCTGAACACGGAGTTCGCCAAGGCCCTTGCCTCGCCGTCAGTAGCCGAGCGGTTGCCTGCGCTGGGGATCGATCCGATCGCCGGATCGGCGGAGGCCTATGCCGAGCAGATCCGCGCCGACCTGCCGCGCCTGCGCAAGCTCGTCAAGGATACCGGTGCGCGCGTCGACTAGGCGAGGGCCGGGCACGGGGCGGCGTTCGCCCGCTTCGACTTAGCGACCTGCATGCCGCTGGCCAGCCTCCCCGGGATCGACCTGTACTACGAGCAGTCGGGCGAAGGCCCGCCGTTGCTCGTCACCGCCGGCTGGACACTCGCCGAGCGGGCCTTCGCATCGCATCGTGCCTTGCTGGACGCCAACTTCCGTTGCCTGCGCCACGATCATCGGGGCATGGGCCGCTCGGTTGCGCCGCCGGGTCCGATCAGCGTGGAGCAGATGGCCGACGACTTAGGCGCACTGCTCGGCCATCTCGGGTTGCCGGCCGTGCGCGTGCTCGGCGGAGGGGGCATGGGTGCGCTCGTGGCCATGGAACTTGCGATCCGCCACCCGGAACGGGTGTCCGCGCTCGTGCTGGGTTCGCCCAGCCTGCGAGTCGATGCTTTCCTGCGCGAGATCATGTCGATGTGGAAGGCGTTGCGACGCCTCGACGCCGGGCTATGGGCGCGGGAGGTGACGTTCTGGTGCTACACGCCAGAGACGTTCGAAAGCCGGCCCGCGGTCGTGCAGGGCGCGCTCGAAGGGCGCGCCGGCGAGCTCACGTTCGCGGATGCAGACGCGTTCGACCGGATCGTCGATGCCTACGTCGCCTACGACGCAAGCGGGCGTGCGGGCCGCATCCGCTGCCCGGCCCTCGTGACCAGCGGCGGCATCGAGGACGTGATCACCGGGCCGCGATTCGCGCGCGCCGTGCACGCGGCCATCCCCGGATCGAGCCTGCGGGTGTTCGAGGGCACGTCGCACAACTTCTGGATCGAGCAGCCCGAGGCCTTTGGTGCCCGGGTGGTGGAATGGCTTGCCGGCCACGGCGCTCCCTGAGCCGAACACGATGGCAGCATTTCACCCTGTACGCCGCTGCCAGAGCGGATGTTCAGTCAAAAATGGCAGCATTGGCTTGCCGAACTCCTGCTGTCCGCAGAGCGGTGCCGCGCGATTGCGCGCAGGGATCGCGCAGGCGGCTCGCGTCTTCCCGGGCCGCAATGACGCCCTGCGACCCGGGCGATTTGGTTAAACTTGCGCCTCCCGAATTCAGCCAGGCAACACCACCCATGTCACTCAGCGAAGCCCAGGTCCAGGCCGCCCTCAAGGAACTGGTCGACCCGAACACCGGCAAGGATTTCATCGCCACGCGCTCGGCGAAAAACATCAAGGTCTCGGGCGGCGACGTGTCGCTCGACATCGAGCTCGGCTACCCGGGCAAGAGCCAGTTCGACCCGATCCGCCGGCAGGTGCTGGCCAAGGTGCGCGCGTTGCCCGGCGTGACGAACGTGTCGGTCGGCGTGTCGAGCAAGGTCGTGTCGCACGCGGTCCAGCGCGGCGTGAAGCTCGTGCCCGGCATCAAAAACATCATCGCGGTGGCCTCGGGCAAGGGCGGCGTGGGAAAAAGCACCACGGCGGCCAACCTCGCGCTGGCCCTCGCGGCCGAAGGCGCGAGCGTCGGCATGCTGGACGCGGACATCTACGGTCCCTCGCAGCCGACGATGCTCGGCATCAGCGGCCGCCCGGAGTCCAAGGACGGCAAGGGCCTCGAGCCCATGGAAGGCCACGGCATCCAGGCGATCTCGATCGGCTTTCTCATCGACGTCGACACGCCGATGGTCTGGCGCGGCCCGATGGTCACGCAGGCGTTGGAGCAATTGCTCAAGGAAACCCGCTGGCGCGACGTGGACTACCTGATCGTCGACCTGCCGCCGGGCACCGGCGACATCCAGCTCACGCTCGCGCAGAAGGTGCCTGTTACCGGCGCGATCATCGTGACCACGCCGCAGGACATCGCGCTGCTGGATGCGCGCAAAGGTTTCAAGATGTTCGAGAAGGTCGGCATCCCGATCCTCGGCATCGTGGAAAACATGAGCACGCACGTGTGCTCGAACTGCGGGCACGAGGAGCACATCTTCGGCGCCGGCGGGGCCGACCGCATGAGCAAGGAATACGGTGTCGAGCTGCTTGGCAGCCTGCCGCTCGATATCGCGATCCGCGAGCAGGCCGACTCGGGCAAGCCGACGGTGGTCGCCGACCCGGAGGGCAAGGTGGCGGAGATCTACCGCGCGATCGCGCGGCGCTGTGCGGTGAAGATCGCCGAGAGCCAGAAGGACATGACCGCGAAGTTCCCGAACATCGTCGTCCAGAATACCTAGCAATGTGAAGGTCTACGGCGACGTCTGGTCGGGCAACTGCTACAAGGTCAAGCTGGTCCTGACCCAGCTCGGCCTCACCTGCGAATGGGTGCCCGTCGACATCATGAAGAAGGAATCCCAAACGCCGGAATTCCTCGCGAAGAACCCCAACGGCCGCGTGCCGATGCTGGAGCTCGACGACGGCACGTGCCTGGCCGAATCGAATGCCATCCTGTGGTACCTGGCCGAGGGCACGCCGCTCGTGCCTGACTCCAGGCTTGCGCGCGCGCAGACGCTGCAGTGGATGTTTTTCGAGCAGTACAGCCACGAGCCGAACATCGCCACCTCGCGCTACATCATGCGCTACCTGGGGAATCCGCCAGAGAGGAAGGCGGCGCTGGAGGCACGTGTGGCGCCCGGTTACGCGGCGCTCGGCGTGATGGAGAAGCATCTCGCGAGGCATGAGTGGTTCGCCGGCGTGCGCTACTCGATCGCCGACATCGCTCTATACGCCTACACGCACTGCGCGGGGGAGGGCGGTTTCGACCTAAGCCGTTTTCCGTCTGTTCGCGCATGGCTCCTTCGGGTAGCCCGGCAGCCTATGCATGCAGGTATGGGGTGAGCGCCGTCTTGCGGATCTAAGCCTGACCTTGATCCCTTTCCTCTTCGCCACCGGCCCGGGCTTGGAGGTGTCGGAGACATCGGCCGCGCTAGCGGTCTTTGCCGAAAATCCAGTCGGGGACCACCAGCACCAGTTCGGGCACGAATATGAGCAGCAGCGTTACCGCCGACACGGCGACGAGGAACGGCAGAGATTCGCGCGTGTAGTCGCCTATCGGGCACTTCAGGATCGAGCACACCGTGAACATCGCTGCGCCGACCGGCGGGGTGAAGTTTCCGATGGTCGCGGCAATGATGAACACCAGGCCGAAATGCACCGGGTCCGCGCCCAGCGCGACTACCAACGGCAGGAAAATCGGCGTCAGCATGATGATGAGCACCGAGCCGTCCACGAAGCATCCGGCGGCGAGTACGAAGCCGACGATCAACATCATCACCAGGTCGGCGTTGTCGGTGAGCCCGAGCATCGACGTCGAGATCGCCTCCGGCAAGCGCTCGAACACGATCCCATAACCGAATATTCCGGACATCGCCAGCAGGAACATCACCGCACCGACGTCCACCAGGCTTCCATTGAGCGCTTCCTTGAATCCCGCGATCGTCAGCTTGCGATAGGCGAACAGGCCGACGAACACCGCGTAGACCACGGCGAAGGCGCCGATTTCGGAGGGCGTGAATATGCCGACGCGAAGTCCCAGCAGCAGGATCACGGGAAACAGGATTGCCCAGATGCCGCCCCAGATCGCGACGCCGATCTCCTTGAGCGGGGGCCGGACCTTGCGCTCCGGCTCGTAACCGCGCTTCCTGGCGGTCAAGGAGATAGCGACGGCAAGTGCAGCCCAGAGCATCAGCGCGGGCAGGATGCCGGCGGCGAACAGCCGCCCGATGGATACCTGCCCCACGGTGCCGTAGAGGATGAACCCGATGCCGGGCGGGACGATGGGCGTCATCAGCGACCCGAAGGACAGCACGCCAGCGGCGAAGCCCTTGGAGAAGCCCCGTTTGAGCATCTCCGGACCGAGCATGCGGGTCTGCATCGCGGCATCGGCGATGCAGGAGCCCGATACGCCGCCCATCAGGGTTGAAAGCACGATCGAAACCTGCGCCAGACCGCCTTTCATTCGCCCGGCGAGAACTGACGCGAGGTTGAGGAGCTGCTCGGTGATGCCGGTCTTGTTCATGAAATTGCCGGCGAGGATGAAAAGCGGCACCGCGAGCAGCGCAAAGTTCTGCGTTTGCGAAATGGTGAGTTGGATCGGGATGGTGGCGGGAAGGCCGCTTTGCTGGGCGAAGAACAGAGCCCCCGAGATTCCGATCGCGAATGCGACCGGCATACCGAGCAGGAGAAAAATCGCGAACGAGCAGACGACGATCAGCACCAGCGTCCCGCGTTGCGGACCTCGGCTTGGACTTTCAGCAGAGTGGTGACGAGGAGCAGCACGCCGCCGACCGGCATGCTGAGTGTGACCCAGGAGTAGCTCATTTCGGGGATGCCCTGGAAGCTGCGCGCACGGCTGATCCAGGAGAGCCACGTCCCCATCACGATAACGTAAAGCAGGAACGCGCTGATGACGAGGTAGTTGAACATCCGGCAAGCCTGCTGCAGGCGCGCGGGCAGGCGTTCAACCAACAGCTCGATGGACATCAGGCTGTTGCGGCGCCATGCGATGTCGGCACAGAGAAAGCAAGCCCACGCGAACAGGCACGTGGCCGCATCGCTGGACCAGTTGATCGGGTGGCCGAGCATGCGCATCACGCCGCCCATGAAGATCAGGGCGACCATCAGCAGGAGCAGCGTGGCGGCGACAAACGCCTGCGCCGCGCACACCCTCGCGTACAGCTGTCGCATCGGCTACTTCTTGCCGATCTCTCTGTACACGGCGTCCCTGGCGTCCTTGATCTTGAGGACTTCGTAAGCTGCATCGCCCGCTTTCCGGAATGCCGGGAGATCCACGTCCTTGACGATGGTCATGCCGCGGCCCTTGAGCTGCTGCTCCACTTCGCTCTCGAGCTTGAAGATGCGGCGCGAGGTGGCCTCGCCGGCCTTGTCGGCTTCCTCGACGAGGATCTGCTGCAGTTCCCTGGGGAGCGCGTTGAACCACTTCGCGCTGACGACTTCAAAATTGATCAGCATGATGTGGCGCGTCTCGTTGGCGAACTTCAGCACCTCGTAGAACCGGCCACCCGGAATATTGTTGTAGACAAGCTCGACGCCGTCGATCGCCTTCTGCTGCAGGCCGGGGTACATGTCGCCAAAGTTCATCGCTACCGGGGTCGCGCCCAGCGCACGGATGGATTCCTGCCAGATCGGCGCCGGGGGTGTGCGAATGCGCAGGCCCTTGAGGTCCTCGGGCTTGCGGACCGCCTTGTTCGTGAAGAAATGCCGGTATCCCTGCACCCAGCTGAACGAAACGACCTTGAGGCCGAACTTGTCGGCCAGCTCCTGCTGCCACTTGAGCACGGTAGGCGCCGTGCGCAGTTTCGCCACGTCCTCGAGCGATTCGACGAAGTAGGGCCCGTTCATGACGGCAATGCCGGGAACGTAGTTGCCCATTCGCGCCGAATCGGTGTTCTGCCCGATGTTTGCACCCTGGCGAATCTGCTCGATGATGTCTTCCTCCTTGCCGAGCTGGGAGCTGTGGAACACCTCGATCTTGAGGGCGCCCTTGCTGCGCGCCTCGACCGATTTCGCCCATCCGAGGAAGCCCTCGTGGTAGGGCTCCTTGGGGCCGAGTACGTGGTTGAACTTGAGCGAGTGCTGCGCCTGCGCCAGCGAACAGGCCAGGACCAGCAGGATGCTTGCGAGTGCTTTCGTCGGTGCTTTCATCGGGTGCCCTCCGTTGATAGATGCGCTATTATCCATAGTGTGAACGACAAGCTTTATAAAAGTCTCATACTATGAAACAAGAAATCACTGCCGGGACACACCGCTCGCTTGAACGCGGCCTTTCCGTCCTCGAGATGGTGGCGTCGTCCAAGGGGCCGGCATCCCTCGCGGAGATCACGCGCCGCCTTGGACTGCACCGCAGCACCGCGCACCATCTCATGCAGGCGCTGGTCGCCGCGGGCTACCTGCGCCAGGAGAAGGCGTCGCGCGGCTACATGCTGACCTCAAAGCTCTACGCGCTGACCGGCCGCCTGTGGAGCGTGGAGCAGCTGGGCGAAATTGCGCTTCCCCTGCTCCGGGAGCTGACCCTGGCCACGGGCGAAGGCACGAGCGTCGCGGCGTGGATCGACGGCGAGGTCATGGTCGCGGCCAAGTGCGAACCCGATGTTCCGGTAAGGGTGGTGCAAGCTGCCGCCGGCTCGCGGCCGATGTATTGCACCGCGGTGGGCAAGGCGATCGCCGCCTGGCTACCTTGGCCCGAAGTGAAGGCAGCCCTGGCGCGCACCCGCATGGAGCGGCTCACGCCCAAGACCATCACCACGCCGAGCGGTTTCGAGACGGAGCTGGGCCGCATCCGGGCCGCGGGTTATGCCCTCGACGACGAGGAGCAGTACGCAGGCCTGCGGTGCATCGCCATGCCGGTGTTCTGTCATACCGGGCAGGTATTTGCCTCCATGTGCGTGTTGGGGCCGAAGCACCGGATGACGTACAAGCGGATAGGCACGCTGGGCGACTCTCTGAGGGAAATCAGCCATAGGCTTTCCAAACTTCTGGGAGGGGCATGAAAACGATCCTGCGCCTGGTTCGGTTCCGCGCGATTCTCTGCATCGAGGACCGCGAGAAGCCGAAGCCGAAGTCGCAGCGCTACAAGATATTTCTGGGCCAACCGTTCGAACTTTGAGGAGGATCGACTCATGAAGCGAATCATCATCCGTGTGGCGGCAGCCGTTGCCGCGGCGGTCTGCGCGCCCGCCTGGACCCAGGGATTTCCGGCGCGGCCGGTGACCATCGTCGTACCCTATGCGCCGGGCGGTACGGCCGACATCCTCGGTCGCATCGTCTCGATTCGCATGGCGGAGGCGCTCGGCCAGCAGGTGGTGATCGAGTACCGGCCCGGCGCGGGCGGCAACATCGGCGCCGAGTCGGTGGCCAAGCGCTCGGCGCCGGAGGGCTACACGATCCTGCTGACGGCGACGAGCCTCGCCTCCAGCCCCAGCCTGATGCGGAAGATGCCCTTCGATCCGGTGAAGGACCTTGCGCCAGTGGCCGGCCTTGCCACCATTCCCAACATCGCCGTCGCCTCGAACAATTTGCCTGTCAAGTCGATCGCGGAGCTGGTGAGCATGGCGCGCACGCAGCCGGGCAAGCTGACTTTCGCATCCTCCGGTCCGGGCACTTCCAATCACCTCGCGGCGGAACTGTTCAAGGTGGTCGCCGGCGTGGACATGCTGCACGTTCCCTACAAGAGCGCCGGGCAGGCGCTTCCCGATCTGATCTCCGGCCGGGTCGACCTCATGTTCGACTTGATGCCGTCCATGCTGCCGCAAGTCAAGCAGGGCAAGGTCCGCGGGCTCGCCGTGACCTCGGCAAAGCGTTCCCCGGCAATCCCCGAACTGCAAACAGTCCAGGAAGCGGGCGTGCCGGGCTACGAATTCACCGCATGGCATGGGTTCTTCGCGCCTGCCGGCACCCCCGCGGACGTTCTTCGCAGGTTGAACGGCGCAATCAACAAGGCCCTTGAGAATTCCGAGGTCCGCGCCCAGATCGTCGAGCGCGGCGCCGAGCCGATGTCGGGCGGGCCGGAAGACTTCGGCCGCTATTTCCGCAACGAAGTGGAGAAATGGGCGCGTGTCGTGAAGGACAGCAAACTCCCGCCGCTGGACTAGCCAGCCCGCATAATCTTTGGGTTCTATCCCTCCGGGTCGACCACGTACGAATTTCCGGGTGATTACGTACGCTCGACACCGGGCCTGGAATGGGATCTTGTTCTGCATCCCGGAAATCCCGTGGCGATTTCCGCTACAAAGCCGAGGGCGGATCTCTATCGCCTGATCGACAACGTGATCACGAGCGGGGTACCGGTGGAGGTCGAATTGCGCGGAAAGAAGGTGCGTATCGTCCCCGCCGAGCCGCGCGACAAACTCGCCAACCTGGTGAAACGCCCCGGCTTGATCGTGGGCGGCGGGGGGCGCCTGGACAGTGCAAGGACGTTCGATGCAGCCAAGTGGCGCAGGAAGTGGGCAATGCCCCTCAAATGAGCACTCACCTCGATACGCACGTCGCGTTGTGGCTATATGCAGGGGACACCGAACGCCTGGGTGTGGCCTGGAGTTGTCGTGGACGCGGGATGCGTTCGACCGCCTGATCGTGGCCCAGGCGGCACTTGATCGGGCGGCACTGGTCACGCGGGACCGCCTGATCCTGAAACACTATCCGAAAGCCCTCTGGTAGGGCACCGCCAACCGCCAACACCGATTGGCAGCCCAACACGGGTAAACTCGCGAACCTTTTGCGTACCTATTGCCGGGCCCGACAGAATGAAACCGACCGCATGAGCATCAAGGAAGGCATCAAGATCATCGAGCCTTCGTCCAAGCTGGCCGCCGAGCCGGCAGCGGCGTGAAGACTCGCCGCGCGGGCCGCAGCCGTTCAAACCCCGTTTTTTCCGCTTTGCCGACGCGCTGATCGCGCAATCCCAGGAGGAGACCGCACCATGATCGCAACCCGAGCCATGTTCGCCGCAGGCGCCGCGCTTGTGCTTGCCGCAGGCACCAGTTTCGCGCAGACCAAGTGGGACATGCCCACGCCGTATCCGGACAGCAACTTCCACACCAAGAATGTCCGCCAGTTCGCCGAGGACGTCGCCAAAACGACCGGCGGCAAGCTGCAGTTGACGGTGCACCCGGCCAATTCGCTCATCAAGCACCCGGAGATCAAGCGCGCGGTGCAGACCGGGCAGGTGCCGATCGCCGAAGTGCTGATCTCGATCCTGTCCAACGAGGCCGCAGTGTTCGCGTTCGACTCCAACCCTTTCCTTGCCAACAGCTTCGAAAAGCAGCGACGACTGTGGACGGCGGCCAAGCCGGTCATCGAGGCGCGGCTGGATGCGCAGGGCATCGCGGTGCTCTATACGGTGCCCTGGCCGCCGACGGGGTTTCACACGAAAAAGGAACTGAACTCGCTCGCCGATTTCAAGGGATTGAAGATGCGTTCCTACAGCGCGATCACCTCGCGCCTTGCCGAGCTGGTCGGTGCCAACCCGGTGCTGATCGCGGCACCCGAGGTTCCGCAGGCGCTCCGCACCGGCATGATCGATGCGCAGATCAACTCTTCGGCCGGCGGCGTCGACACGCAGACTTGGGACACGACTACGCACTGGTACAACGTCCAGGCGATCCTGCCGCAGAACGTGATCATGGTCCACAAGGCGTCCCTCGCCAAGCTCGAGCCGGCGGTCCAGAAGGCCCTGCGCGATGCGGCAGCGGCGGCGGAAACACGCGGCTGGGCTGAGAGCGAGGCCGAGAGCACCAGGACGCTGCAGATGCTGGTGTCCAAAGGCGTCAAAGTCGTCGAGCCTTCGCCCAAGCTTGCCGCCGAGTTGAACGAGATCGGCCGCAAAATGACCGCCGAATGGGCCGCCAAGGCCGGCGCCGAAGGCCAGGCGATCCTGAAAGCCTACGGTCACTGAACCGGCGATGCGCGCGGCGTTGAACGCAGTCTACCGGGGATCCGGCGTGCTGGCCGGGGTGTTCCTGGTCGCCATCGGGGTCATGTCCCTGACCCAGATCGTCGGCCGCCTGCTGGGCTTCGCCGCGCATTCTTTCGACGAGTTCGCCGGTTATTGCATGGCGGCCTCGTCGTTTCTCGGATTGGCCTGGACCTTGCGTTGCAACGAGCAGATCCGCATGACCATCATTCTCGCGATGACCAAGGGGGGGCTGCGCCGCGCGCTGGAAATCGCGTGCCTTGCCGCGGCGACCTTCATGATCGGCTACTTCGCGTGGGCCAGCGCGACGATGGTCTGGCTGTCCTATACCCTGAACGACGTTTCGCAGGGGCTGGTGCCGGTCAAGCTGTGGATACCGCAATCGGGCATGGCGCTCGGCCTGGTCATCCTGCTGGTGGCGTTCGCGGACGATTTGCTTTTGGTCCTTGCCGGCAAAACCCCGTCCTACGAGGTTGCCGAAGCCGCCAAGGGCGAGGGCGCGTCTCGGTTCGAGCGCTGAGATGGAACTCCTGCCTGTCTCTCTGATTTTGCTCGCGGCGCTGGCCGCGCTGCTGATCAGCGGCGTCTGGATCGCGATCTCGCTGCTCGGCATTGGTTTCGTCGCGATGGCTGCCTTTACCAATTCTCCGGCCGGACCCTTGATGGCAACCACCATTTGGGGCTCGAGCGCGAGCTGGTCGCTGACCGCCCTGCCGCTGTTCATCTGGATGGGGGAGATCCTGTTTCGCACGCGGGTGTCGGACGACATGTTCCGCGGCCTGGCCCCTTGGGTAGAGCCTTTGCCCGGTCGTCTCATGCATACCAACGTGGCCGGTTGCGGCATCTTCGCGGCGATTTCGGGCTCCTCGGCGGCCACTGCGGCGACCATCGGGCGCATCACGATTCCCGAGTTGAAGCGTCGCGGCTACGACGAAGCGATGGCGGTGGGCTCGCTGGCCGGCGCCGGCACGCTCGGGCTGCTGATCCCGCCCTCCATCATCATGATCGTGTACGGGGTTGCGGCAGACGTATCGATTGCGCGCCTGTTCGTTGCCGGCGTGCTGCCGGGCATCCTGCTGATGGTGCTGTTCTCAGGCTATATCGCGTTGTGGGCGCTGGCCAATCCCGGCAAGACGCCCAAACGCGAGCGCATGACGACGCTGCGCGAAAAAGTCTTTGCGGCGCGCTACCTGATCCCCACGGTGCTGCTGATCGCGAGCGTGATCGGCTCGATCTACGCCGGGATCGCCACGCCGACCGAGGCTGCGGTGCTCGGCGTCGTCGGTTCCCTGGCGCTCTCGCTGGCCGGCGGCTCGCTCAACTGGACCAATTTCAGCGCGAGCGTGATGGGCGCGATGAAGACCTCGTGCATGATCGCGTTCATCCTGACCGGCGCGGCTTTCCTTACCGTGGCGATGGGATTTACCGGCATCCCCCGCGTGATGGCCGCGTGGATCGGCGGGCAGGGTTTCCAGCCCTGGCAGCTGATCGCGGTGCTGACGCTATTGTTCATGGTTCTGGGCTGCTTCCTGGACGGCATCTCCATGGTGGTGCTGACCGCATCGGTAATCCTGCCTTCGGTCAAGGCGGCCAACATCGACCTGCTGTGGTTCGGCATCTACATCGTGCTGGTGGTCGAGATGGCGCAGATCACCCCGCCGGTGGGCTTCAATCTGTTCGTGCTGCAAGGGCTGACGGGCAGAAGCATGTTCTATGTCGCGCGGGCCGCGTTTCCCTTCTTCGTGCTGATGACCATCGCGGTGGCGCTGATCTGGATCTTCCCGGAGATCGTCTCCTACCTGCCGAGCAAGATGTTCAATATGCGCTGAGGGGCTGCCCGGCTGAGGACATGGCGAAACAGCCCAGGGGCAACCGCGCCAGCGGCACAGCGAACGCGCTCAACGGCTGCGAAGACTCTCCAGGCGAGACAGCGTCAACGCGCAGGTGCAACGGGCGTCGATTCTCGATTGCTGCCATTTGGCTGTGAAGTGCGGCTCTGGAAGCGGCGTCCGTGGCAGATTGCTGCCATCGGCCGCCTGATTACTTTGGCTGACCATGCCACCATTCCCAACATCGCCGTCGCCTCGAACAATTTGCCTGTCAAGTCGATCGCGGAGCCCTACAGGGACTTCCTTCGGTCGTACCGATCCGGGATGTGGCGACACAGCAACTCCACTTACTGCGCCAGCCACTGGGCGCCGAGCATCACCTGAAAGTTCCTCTTCAAGCCCAGGTGCATCTTCGAGCGGTAGATGACGGTGCCGGTGGCAGCGTCGTAAGTCATCTTCGCAAGCGACATCGGGGCGCGCAGCATGTAGCCGGCGAGCTTCTTTCTGCCCTCGGCATCCTCGGCCGCGATGCGCACCTGGTTGTGCACCGAGAACCCGCCAAGACGGGGGAGGGGCCCTGTCTTCCCTCCTAGCGCCAGCCCTGCATGCGGCTGCGCAGGTCTTCCGAGAGCGCGTGCTCGCGCACGAGAAACGCCAGCACCGCGCGCCGAAAACCCTCCACGAGCAGCGCCTCGGGCACCGGCGGCAGGGCGACAAACGTGCCATCGGCCAGGAACGCCCCGTCGGCGGCGAGCACATGCACGTGCGGGTTGAAGTTGGCGAGGTCCCCGAAGGTCTGCACAAACAGGAAATCATGAAGGCAGAATCCTTCTCGGAATGGTGCAAACGGGACGGATTGCCGGGCGCGCAGGCTATGTCGCGTTCAGTGCACCCACTTTGGCACTGTCGCGCGCTTTCGCTTCGCGATTGGACAATCTGCGGAACCATACCGTGACAGCGCTGCTGGTCAGCACGATGAACAGCGAGTACAAAACCGGAAACAGCAGCACTTCCTGCTGCATGGTGCCGGTGAAGCTCAGGGTCACGATCAGCACGGCCAGGGGTCCGTTCTGGATCCCGGTTTCAAGCGCAATGGTGCGGCTGCGGTTGTTGTCCTGCTTGAGCAGCTTGGCCAATCCGTAACCAAGCACCATGCCGAACAGGCCGAGTCCGACAGCGGCGAAATACACATACCAGGGCGTCACGGTGAGCAACTGATAGTTGCGCGGCACCCAGGAGATGATGAGGAACAGAATGACTGCGATGCCGAGCAGGCCGCCGAGCAATTCGATGGTAGCGCCAATGTTGGGGTTGAGTTTGCGCAGCGCCATGCCGATTACCGTGGGCACCAGCAACACCACCAGCACCTGCGCCACGTTGCCGGCCGGGATCCTGAAATCACCGGTAATTCCGGCGGCGCCGGAATAAAACTCCAGCAGCGCCGGCACCGCCACCAGCGCCACCAGGGTGGACACGCTGGTCATCATGATCGACAACGCCAGCACCGCCTTGCTGAAATAGGTGAAGATATTCGAGGTGGTGCCGCCGGGCATGCAGGCGATCAAGATCAGGCCGACCGCAAGGCCGGGCGGCAGAGCCAGTGCCATCGCCAGCGCATAGCCCAGAAGGGGCATGATGCCGTACTGGCACAACAGGCCCACCAGCACGCCCTTGGGCTTGCGAAATGCGATCAGGAAATCACGATAGGTCAAGGATGCGCCCATGCCCAGCATGATGACCATCATCATCACGCCGAGCAGCTTGGTTTCGAGTTCGGTGAGCATGGCGCGGATCCTCTTTTACGTTCTCACTTTCTGGTGGCGAATTCGGCCCTGACTTCGGCCTTCAGGTCTTTGCGCAGCACCTTGCCGACTGGCGATTTCGGCAACTCTTCACGCAGCACCACCGACTTGGGCAGCTTGTAGCCGGTCAGATACTGGCGGCAGTGCTCGACGATCTGCGCAGCGTCTGGCGCTTCAGCGTGCCCCGGGTTGGGCACCACATAAGCGCGCACCGCCTCGCCGCTTTGACCATCGGGAACACCGATCACCGCGACATCGAGCACCGCGTCCATGCGCGCGATCACATCTTCAATCTCGTTCGGGTAGACGTTGAAGCCGCTCACCAGGATCAGGTCCTTTTTGCGGTCAACAATGCGCATGAAGCCGGCGTCATCCATCACCGCCACGTCGCCGGTGGCGAGCCAGCCGTCGCGCAAGATCTCCGCGGTGGCGTCGGGATTGTTCCAATAGCCTTGCATCACCTGCGGGCCGCGCACCCAGATTTCGCCGGGCTCGCCAACCTTCACGTCCGCGCCGTTGTCGCCCACCAGGCGCACTTCGGTGCCCGGCGCCGGAATGCCGATTGACCCGGGGCGCGCGCCGCCGGTGAGCGGGTTGAAGCTGACGACCGGAGAAGTTTCCGTCAAACCATAACCCTCGGCAATTGGCGTGCCGGTCACCTCGGCCCAGCGTTCGGCTACGGCGCTGTGCAACGCGGTACCGCCCGCGATTGACGCTTTCAGGTGCTTCGGCGGATAGGCCAAGAACCACTCTTCGTTGAGCAGCGCGTTAAACAGGGTGTTGACGCCGGTGATCCAGGTGAGCGGATAGTTCTCCACCGCGCGCTGCAGGTTCTGCACCGGACGCGGGCTCGGGATCAGGATGTTGCGCGCGCCAATCGACAGGAAGCCGAGCAGGTTGGCGGTGAAAGCGAAGATGTGATACAGCGGCAGTGCGGTGAGAACGCATTCCTTGCCGGGCGTCATGTGCGTCGCGCCCATGGCCAGCATTTGCTGCACGTTGGCTAGCAGATTGCCGTGGCTCAGGACGGCGCCCTTGGCAACCCCGGTGGTGCCGCCGGTGTATTGCAGTGCGGCTGTGTCAACCGGCTCGACGTCTTGCCACAACCTGCGGGCATCACCCGTCCCGAGAACCTGGCGGCCTTGCGCCAGGGCAGCGGCAAGGCGCACGTGCGGCACGGTAATCGGCGGCAAGACCCGGTTCCAGACTTTCTGGACACCCCGCACCACGGCATTGGGTATCGCCGGGAAAAACTCCGAAACACTGGCGACCACAATGTGCTTGAGGCCGGTTTCCCGCATGATCGGCGCCAGTTTGTCGGCGAACATGTCGATCACCACCAGCGCCGAAACGCCCGCATCGGCGAACTGGTGACGCATTTCGCTCTGGGTATACAGCGGGTTGGTGTTGACCAGAACGCAGCCCGCCTTGAGGATGCCGAACGCCACCACCGGATAGCCCAGACTGTTCGGCAGCTGCACTGCCACGCGTGCACCGGGTTGCAGTTTCAACACCTGCCTCAGATAGGCGGCAAACGCGTCAGAGGCCTCTGCCAGCCGGGTGTAGCTCATGCTGCCATTCATGCCGTTCGGCACAACGCAGGTAAAGGCCGTCTGCGGACCGAACCGCTGGCAACTGTCATGAATCATTGCCGCCAACGAGGAGAACGCGGGTGACGGCAAGTCGCCCGCGATGCCGGCCGCCGCGTAGGCAGCCCGCCAGGGCTGGAGGCAATGAGGCACAGTCGGGTTCAGCATGGATGATTACCTTTGAACAAGAGCGAATGCATCTGTCGGACTAATAAATCCACGCCTTTCGTCGCCTGCCGAAAACTCGCAGGCAGTTGCGTTGCCGTGCACGTGGGTGGAGTGATCAAGCCATTCGGAAATCGGCCATTCCGACAACGGTGTTGCGGTGGAACCGGCCATTACCCACGGCGCTTCACTCGAAGCGTCCGCAACGAAGCTGGGGGGGGTGGACTGCATCATCTCGTAACCGGATTCACTTCATCACGGCCGGCGGTTCGTCTTCCTGGTCCGGCGCCGTGATGTTGATGTTGACCTTCTCGACGTCGAGTTTCTTCTGCTCTCCCAGGCCCGAAGTAATGATCTCCGGCTTGGCGATCACGGCCACCAGCATGATCACTTGCAGGATCACGAAGGCGATCGATCCGCGGTAGATGTCGGCCGTTTTCAGGGCGGAAATCCGCGCGCCGGTCACCTTGTCGGTGTAATCGGTCTTGGCCGCGACACTGCGCAGGTAGAACAACGCGAAGCCGAACGGCGGAGTAAGGAAGGAGGTTTGCAGGTTGAGCGCGATCATCACGCCGAAAAAGATGAGATCGATGCCCATCTTGTCGGCCACCGGCAGCAGCAGCGGCAGGATGATGAAGGCGATCTCGAAGAAGTCGATGAAGCACCCGAGGATGAAGATCATCAGGTTGACGAAGATCAGGAAGCCGAGCTCGCCGCCAGGCAAGCCTTTGAACAGCTCTTCCACCCAATGCGGCCCGTTGATCGCCTGGAAGGTGAGCGAGAATACGGTCGAACCGACCAGCACGAACAGCACGAAGATCGAGAGCCGCGCCGAGGAATCGAGACCTTGCCGCAGCAGACTGAGGTTGAGACGCTTGCGCGCGAGCGCCAGGAGCATCGCCCCGGTGGCGCCCATGGCGCCGCCTTCGGTCGGCGTGGCAACGCCAAGGAAGATGGTGCCGAGAACGAGGAAGATCAGCAGCAGCGGCGGGATCAGGACGAAGGTGACGCGCTTGGCAATCTCGGACAACAGGTTCACGCGCAGCAGCTTGTCGAGCACCGCCACGATGAGGGCGAAGACGATAGCCGACATGAACATCATCACGACTCTTTCGTCGGTCGGCGGCGCGTAATCGACTTTGACACCGAGCGCTTCCAGAATCGCGGTGTAGTTGGCAAACACCATGCCGCCCACGAACACCGATGCGGCGGTCAGGATACCGAGCGAGGTATAGCCGGATGCACCGCTGCTTTCGCGGTAAATGCGCGCCTCGGCCGGCAGGGCCGGCACCCACTTGGGCTTGATCACCGCCAGCACCATGATGGCGATGAGGTAAATGGCAACCAGCATGAATGCGGGCAGGAAAGCGGCCTTGTACATGTCGCCGACGCTCTTGCCCAACTGATCGGCAATCACGATCAGCACCAGCGACGGCGGAATGATCTGGGCCAGGGTGCCGGAGGCGGTAATCACACCAGCTGCCAGCGGCCGGTTGTAGCCGTAACGCAGCATGATCGGCAGCGAGATGAGGCCCATTGCAATCACCGACGCGGCGACCACGCCCGTAGTGGCGGCGAGCATGGCGCCGACCACCACCACCGCCACCGCAAGGCCACCGCGCAACGGGCCGAACACCTGGCCAATGGTTTCGAGCAGATCTTCCGCCATGCGGCTGCGCTCGAGAATCAGGCCCATGAAGGTGAAGAAGGGAATCGCCAGCAGGGTGTCGTTCGACATGATGCCGTACACGCGCAGTGGCAAGGCATTGAAGAACTGCGTCGGCGCGAGATCCAGCCCCACGGCGATCAGGCCGAACAGAATGCCGCAGGTGGCCAGGCCAAACGCAACCGGGAATCCGGTCAGCAGCAGCAGCAGCAGAGAGCCGAACATGATCGGCGGCAAATTGGCGGCGATCCAGCTCATTTCACACCGCCTTTCCTGGCTTCTTCAACTTCGATATCGTGCTGCAACTCCTCCAGCAGCATTTCCTCATTGGTCTTCTCGGGTTTGGCGTGCGGGTCGGGGGCGTGACCGGTCAGGAAAGCGATGCGCTTGAACAGTTCGGACAGCGCCTGCATGCATAACAGCGAAAACCCGATCGGCACCAGGAGGTAAAGCGGCCAGCGGATCAGGCCGCCGGGGTTGGCCGACACTTCCTGCGTCTGAATTGACAGCAGCACAGATGGCAGCGCCATCTTGGCTACCACGATGCACAGGGGGATCAGGAATACAGTGATGCCGATCACGTCGATCCAAACCTGGGTCTTGCGTTTCAGGCGACTGGAAACGATATCGATGCGCACGTGCTGGTCGTGCAGGAATACGTAGCCGGCGCCGAGCATGAAGACGGCGGCGAACAAATACCACTGCGCTTCGAGATAGGCGTTTGAACTCATGTTGAACGCCTTGCGCACGATGGCGTTGGTGCTGCTGATCAATACAGCCGCGAGCAACAGCCAGTAAACGAATTTGCCGATGCGTTCACTGATCGCGTCAATCAGCCTGCACGCTGCCAGTATGCCGGTCACCCCACCACCTCCATTTTTTGTCTCCGCTCCCCTCGCATCGCGAAGCACGGAAGGCGGGTATGTCTTGCAGATTTTCTGTCGGAAAACGTTTGCGCCAAACACGAACCCCGCCGGGGCGGGGTTCGTGGGCAAACCCGCAACCGCCAGCGAATCAGGAACGCAGCATCGCGGCCATGAAGTCGTCGAAGGTGTTCTCGGTGACGCGCATCCAGCTCACCGATTCCTTCTGGAACGCAGCGTAGGATTCGTGCATACGCTTGAAGTTCGCGTTCGTTGATCCCATCTCGCGGTACATGTCTTGCGCTACCTTGTAGAAGGCCTCGAGCACGGGGCGCGGGAAGGGCTTGACCTGGGTCCCGCCCGCGATCAGGCGGCGCAGCGCCGGGGCGTTGCGCGCATCGTACTTGGCCATCATGGTGGCGTTCGCCTCGTGCGCCGCGGACGTGAATATCGCCCGGTATTCGGCCGGCAGGGCGTTCCAGGCCTTGTCGTTGACCAGCCAGCCGAGCGCCGCGCCGCCTTCCCAGAAGCCGGGGTAGTAGTAGAACTTGGCGACCTTGTGGAAACCGAGCTTTTCATCGTCGTACGGGCCAACCCACTCGGCCGCGTCAATCGTGCCTTTTTCCAGCGCCGGGTAGATGTCGCCGCCGGGAATCTGCTGCGGCACCGCGCCGGCGGCCTGCCAGACCCGCCCGCCGAGTCCGGCGATGCGCATCTTCAGGCCCTTGACGTCTTCCATCGAGGTGATCTCCTTGCGGAACCAGCCGCCCATTTGCGCGCCGGTGTTGCCTGCAAGGATGTACTGCAGGCCCTGAGGCTTGAGGAAGTCGTTGAACAGCTTTTCGCCGCCGGCCTGTTTCCACCAGGAGTTATATTGGCGAAAGTTCAAGCCGAACGGAATCGCGGTGCCGAAGGCCCAGGCCGGATCCTTGCCGACATAGTAGAAGGCGGCGGTGTGCGAGCACTCGACGGTGCCGGCCGCAACCGCGTCGGCCGCTTGCGGCATCGGCACGATCTCGCCGGCCGCGGCCACCGTGATCTGGAACTTGCCGCCGGTGGCTTCGCTGATGCGCTTGGCTGCGTCTTCGGCACCGCCGAAGAGCGTGTCGAGCGATTTGGGGAAGCCGGACGAACAGCGCCACCGCACGGTGGGCTGGGCGTGCACGATGGCCGGTGCGCCAAGGATTACGCCGCCGGTACCTGCGCCGATGGCGGCCTTCTTGATAAAGTCGCGACGAAGCATGTTGTCTGTCTCCTGTTTTTGGTTTCCCGTACGGGCGCCTCCGTTGCCGTCTTTCAGCGCATGAGCGCAATGTAATTGCAGGCCAGATGAAAGATAAGTCGATTTAACCTGATGGAGACCTCTGTTTTTTGGAATAATTACGGACATCATGAATTTGCCAACGTGTGTAATCACTCTTATGACCGCTCTCAACTACAAGCAGCTGCATTGCTTCTGGACGATTGACCTTGCCCTTGGAAAACGTATCCCTTGCTGAGAGGGTGGCCCTGGGCAAGCTCTGGAAAAAAGTTGCCCTGCTATCCGCGACCCCGGATGACTTTGACTACCGGATAGTTGTGGACATCATGGGTTCGACCGGCATCCCGGGCCGTATTGGCACTTCGCCGTATTCAAGAAGATCGCCGGGTCGATACGAACTGGGACCAGGTCAGTGTTTGCCGGATGCCGCGGCAGTTTTAATGGAACAATGGCGCAATGCCGAGTCCGAGCTTCAACTACAAGCACCTGCACTACCTCTGGGCCATCGTAAAGGCGGGCGGCGTCGCGCGCGCCGCGGAGCGCCTGCACGTCACGCCCCAATCCATCAGCACGCAGATGCGCGTGCTCGCCGAAGCGATCGGCGAGCCGCTCTTGCGCCGCTCCGGTCGGGGTGTGGAACTCACCGAGGTCGGTCAGGTCGTTTTCGACCACGCCGAACGTGCCTTCGGGGTTTTCGAGGAACTGGATGAGACCCTGCGGGACCGCCCCAGCGGGTACATCGCGCAGTTCAAGGTCGGCGTGTCCACCGTGCTCGGACGCTCGATCGCCTACCGCCTCCTGCGGCCCGCGCTCGCGCTACCGCACCCTCCCCGGCTCATCTGCCGCGAGGGCAGACTCGCGGACCTGCTCGCGGACCTCGGCGTCGGGCGTCTGGACATGGTGCTGTCGGACCGCCCCATGGGCGCGCAGACCAGCGTGAAAGCCTTCAACCACCTGCTCACCGAATGCGGCGTTACGTTTCTCGCCGCCGGGTCGGTCGCCAAACACCTCAAAGGCCGGTTTCCGAAATCGCTCGACGGTGCGCCGTTTTTGTTTCACGGCGAGGAATCCGCCGTGCGTGCCCGCCTGGTGCGCTGGTTCGAGGACAAGGGCGTGCGGCCGCGCATCGTCGGGGAGTTCGACGACACGGCGTTGCTCAAGGCCTTCGCGCAGGAGGGCGCCGGCGTGTTCGCGGCCGCGACGCTCGTGGCACCCCAGATCATGCGGCAATTCGAGGTCGTCCCGGTGGGCCGGACCGAGGCCGTCGTGGAACAGATCTATGCCATCTCCACCGAACGGCGGCTCAAGCACCCGGCGGTGCTCGCAATCAGCCGGACCGCGCGCAACCAGGCTTTCGGGAGCTAGAGTTTTACCGGGCGATTGACAATAATGGATCCACGATGATCGGCTGCAGCGCGTTCGGAACAATCACGCGAGCGTCTGCCGCCTCCCCCGCAGGCCCGGTTTTTCGCTTACCGCGCCGCCTTCGGCGCCGGCTTCCAAGCCAGGCTAAGCATCTTGGTACCGACGAACACCAGCACCATGAACAGCGGCGTATACCAACGAACGCCATCTTTCATGAACGTGAACCGCTCGCCGTGGAATTCCTTGGTAATGGCGAGATGTCCGCGCATCCATCTGAGGACG
>Ga0163153_10001031_pt1 | contig 45628 bp, 45 predicted proteins | sample OliLakLV19MP6IB1_FD_148629 | JGI IMG/M metagenome (GOLD analysis project Ga0163153, IMG submission 148629) | Freshwater microbial mat bacterial communities from Lake Vanda, McMurdo Dry Valleys, Antarctica - Oligotrophic Lake LV.19.MP6.IB-1 | ecosystem: Environmental > Aquatic > Freshwater >... | reverse complement strand
ACGGCGGGGGGGGAGGAGGCTGTGACCTGAAGAGCGAAGTCCACAAAAGCGTGAACGAACGTCAGGGCAAGACGTGAAGCCTGGGGCGGAAGTAACCTGAAAAATCAGATTTTAAATCCAGAGGCCACGGATGGTAGGGGCGGTTGCCCTCAACCGCCCTCCGGAAGGCGCTGGAGGGCAAGCGCCCCTACCTCAGCGCCCTCTGCGAACTCGGTGTTAAATATCCGTGTGTTCCGTGCCTACCGTGGTTAAGCCTTGATCCCTTATCCCGTTCTCTGTCCTCCGTCTTCCGTCCTCTGAACATGCCCGACCCCAACGCCGAATTCGACCACGCCGTCCTCGACAAGATCGACGCCAACCCCATCGGCGCCGTGCCCACGACGCCCGCCTACCAGGACGCCCTCCGCCGGCTCTACGCCGCGCAGCAGGTCTACGCTTCCGCCGACCACAAGGGCGGGCACGTCACGGCACGCTCGCTGATCCAGCTCCCGTTCTTCCACGCGCACAACCTCGACGAGTTTATCGCCGGCTCGATCGACGACACCGCGCTCGAGACCAACGCCAGCATCTACGACCGCTACGTGCAGTCGCTGCCGCTCGACCGCCGCGCGAAGGCCGAGAGCTTCCGCCTCACGGTCATCGGCAAGGCCATCCATCACCGCGCCAAGCACGGGGTGGCCGCCATGCACGATCCGTTGCACACGCTCTTTCTCGTCCCCGGCGCCGGACCGCACCCCGGCCTGCCCGGCAACTACCTGCATGGCGCCGTGTTTCATGTCGGCGACGAGGTGACCGGTTCCTGGGTGGTGAACGTCCACGACTCCGACGATGGCGCCAGCCTCTTCAAGACCCCGAAGCTGCCCGAGGCGCTCGCCAAGTTGCAGGAAGTCCTCGCCAGCGCGCCCTTCCACCTGAACGAACTCGAGGCGCTGGGCCTCAAGGCGACCTGAGCCGGAGACCGGTTTGGGAAACCTGATCCGGCCTCAGGCAGTTGGCCGTGGGCCAGCGAGCTCCTGTCAGCCGTAGGCCGGGCGAAGGCTGATGCTCGCGCTCTGCCGGCGCCCGCCAGCGGGCTGGCCCATCGCAACGCCTTTCAGTCTTCCCAAGTCTGAGCGGGAAATCCGGTCAACGGCATGAGTTCGCTGAGACCTGAAGACTGGGCCGGCTCGCGCCCAATCTTCGGCTCCTCACCGGTTTCTCTGCATGGGGTCTAGTCCTACTACCCGCGGCCCGCGGCACTCGCTAGACTGCGGGCCATGAAAAACCTTTCCCGTCCGCAAGCCGTCCTCGCCCTCCTCACCTTTCTGCTGGGCGCGTTGTCCTTCACGGGCTGCCAGACCATGAAAGGCGCCGGCAAGGACATCGAGAAAGCCGGTGAGAATATTCAGGACGCCGCGAAGAAGTAATATCAGCCGGCTGGCGCCCGGTTTCTCCGCGCACCGGTTTCAACCCACAAGCTCCAGGTTTCCCATGTCCACTCCCTCTCACGACGAAATCGCCCACCGCGCGCATCAACTCTGGCACGAATACGGCAGTCCCGCCGGCCAGGATGAATCGATCTGGCTTGCCGCTGAGCAACAGCTCACGGCCAGGCTCAAGCTGCACGAGACGGCGGCCCCCGCCACGTTCGCCGAGCGCACGCGGTCGGCGACGGCGGCCGAGAGCCTGGTGGAAAACCAGATTTCCCCCGCGATCCCGGACGCGGAGGCCATTCGGGCCGCCTTGCAAAAGCAGACCGCCCGCGCGCCCCAAGTGCCGCATCACCTGGGGCCAAAGGGCAAACCCCCCGAGACCGGCAAGCCGCTCTGGAACCAGCCCCACTCTTCGTGAGGGCTGGAGCCGGTGCTTCGAAGGCAGAGGCGCGGCAAGCTGGCGGCCCCTCTTGAGGCAGGGCGGGATCGCTGATCCCGCCTGGTCCGCCTACTTCTTCCCGCCGCGGAAGCCGCCGAAGAGCCAGACGATGACACAGATCAGGATGATCACGCCGAGGCCACCACCACCATAGGCCGGGCCGCCGATATAAAAACCACCACCACCGAACAAAAGCAGGAGAATGACGATCAGGAGGACTAAGTTCATGGTCGCAGGATAGGCGGTAAGCGCGAGTGGAGCTATGGGGCGTTTACCCACCGGCGACGGACGGTTGGGACAGCCCGATTCGCTCGCCGCCGCGCCATCAGCGCTTGCTGGCCGCAAAGGAGGAAACGAGCGGCGATGGAGTGTGATGTGCGGGTGCGAACGAGGGCCCGGACTTGACCGGAGTGTGCGACCAATTGCCCCAAGGGGGTGAGCCGGCGCAGCCCGGGAGCAGAATGATGAGCGCCACCCCCAATCCGCCGCGGACCAGCGGGCTCAGGCAAAAAAGAAAAGCCTTCATCCCTCTCCAGACAGCGCCCGGGCAAAGTCGGTTCGGACTATCTTTCCGCCGCGCCGCGCACGCGCAAGCCGTGGAACATTGTCTCGGCCATCGTCGTCGAGCCCAGCAGTTTGGCGGCGTCGGTCATGCGTTCGACGTCGGCCTGCCGGCGCGCGACTTCCTCACCCGGATAGCCCGCCCAATACTTCAAATCATGCAGGAAACCCGCGGGGAAGAGGTCCACGCCGCACCAGTCGACGAACCAGCCCGTGCAGCCCCCGCTCTTGCCCGGCCACGGCGATGGATCCGGCTCGATCTTCCACCCGAGATCGGGCGGTCCGCCGTGCGCACAGATTTCCTGGATGCGTTCAAGCGACACCGCCGGGTTTATGGCCGGCAGCGGGCAGGGCTTTTACTCCAGCACCGCGCGGATCTTCGCGGCGACCGGCGCCAGCTCATCCATGCCGACTCGGTCCTCCGGCGTCTTGGGTGGTAATTCATCCGCAAACCGCGGGATGAGGTGCAGGTGGGCGTGGAAGACGGACTGCCCGGCGGCCTTGCCCGTGTTCATCTGGAGGACGAAGCCGTCCATCTTCAGGTCGGTCCGCTTGATGGCCGCGGCGATCTTGCGCGCCGCATCGGTCATGGCGCGCATGGTGTCGGCCGGCACCGCGAGAAAATTCTCGGCGTGGGCCACGGGGACGATGAGGGTGTGTCCCGGATTGCGCGGCCCGATGCTCAGGAAGGCGACGACCTTGTCGTCCCGGTAGACGATGCCTTGCTGCTGGCGCGTGCCGGCGATGATCTCGCAGAACACACACGGCTTGGGCGCATCCGCCGCGCGGAGGGGGAGAAGACAAAGCAGCAAAGCAGCGAGGAGACGGAATCTCATGGGGGGTTTTTGACCACGGGCATCACGGATGGCACGAATGAAAACCCGGAAAGTTAACGCTCAGCCACCCAGGAGGCAGGGCCAACACGGACCGGGTCAGCGACCCGGCTATAGCAAACAGGGGCAAGCAAGGTGGCACCCGGCCTCCGGACGGGTTGCCCCGGCGGCTTGGCGCTGGAGACTCGGGCTATTTCTTGGGCCGCCCCTTGAACGTGGCCAGAAGCATGAGCACCACGAGCATCACCAAAATGAAAAGCATGAGAAACTGGGCCATGGTCGGACAGATGACAGGGATCAGAGGACAGACGACAGTGAAAACACAGGGACGGGTTGCACGCGAAAGCGCGGAGGTCGCGAAATAAAGCTCACGCAGGCTTGGAATAGAGAAGCGGTTTCACGGCGCCCATCAATAACTCAGCTGATGAGCAACAAACGGGCGGGGGAGTCGGCGCCGGTCGCCGGGGCGCGGTGGACGCACGGCGGGACCGGGCTGCCGGGCCAGGCGCAGGTGATGCGCCAGAGGTTGAATTGGCCGAAACTATAGGGCTGCGCGCCGGGCAACGGGGCGTGGTGCAGGTCGTAGTGGTTTTCGGAGAGCCACTCGGTGAAGGTGGCGTCTGCCGGGCCGCCATAGAGTTTGAGGAGTTCGGCGCGGATCTTGGGCTCGTCGACTTTGCGGAGGGCTTGTTCGTTGCGGAGGCCTTCGCTGGCCGGGCCGTGGTAGGTACAAAGCCAGGTGTCGGCTTCCACCGGGGCGCTGTCGGCATGGAACGAGAAGACATCCGTGGCCACCGGGCCGCCGGCTTCGTCGCGCGGGTAGCCGTAAATGATGTTGAGCACCGGATCGCGGCCGGCGTCGCGGAGCAGCCGCAGATCCTCAAGCATCTGGTCGACGGCCCTCGCGCCTTCCACCTCAAGCCGCAGACCTCTTAATCTTTCCTCGTCCAGTGCGACGATGCCTTCGCCAGGTCCGAGTTTGGCCACGACCTCGGCGTAGTCCCCGGGCAGCGCCCGCGCCCAACACAGCGCGTTCACGCCGCCGGCAAACGGCGTGCCGAGCAGTTCTTTGAAAGTATTAACCGACTTGAACATGGATGATTCCAAGCTTGGGGGTTTTCACCCCAAGAAGCGAAGAAACTAAGGAAATCATTAAATCACGGAATACACGGCAAGAGGCCGGGCCTCCGACCTTGGCGCTTGGCTTCTTTGGGTAATCCGCCTGACCGTCACAGCAGCGCCGCGGGTGCCAGGACGGTGACCGACGGCAGCGAGCCGCGGACGTAGACGAGGAGGAAGCCGCGCGTTTCGTCGAGGACGACGTATTCGTCCTTGGCGACGGAGAAGGTCTGGCCGGCAAAGGTGAACGTTTCGCCGAGCGCGGGCTCGCGCGTGGTCTTCGAGTCCCCGAGGACGCTCCGCTGGCCCTTGATGAAATCCAGTGCGATCTCGCTGAGCAGCGGCGAACCCGTGCGCCCGGGCTTCAGCGTCTCGGCGATTGACTTGCCCGCGGGGTCGAACTTGACGGCGTAGACCAGCTGCTCGTCGCCGCCCTCGAACAGCCACACGGCCTTGGTCTTGTCCGGCTGCCCGGCCGGCTTGCCCCGGTGTTTCGTGATTTGCGCGAGCGTCTCGCCGAGCATGGCGTGCGCGCTGGCGGCCGAGGTCGCAAACAGCAGGCCGGCGGCCAGCAGCCGGGAAAGCTGAAGGCTGAAAGCTGAAAGCTGAAAGGGAAGACGGAGGGTTTTCACACGAAGAAGCAAAGCCGCGAAGGGATGGACTGGCACAGGAGTAAACTGAGGAAACCGGGAGATTCAACCCTCCTGTCTTTGCGTTAAAACGGCCTTGGGTGGATCTTCAGGTCTCAGGTTTCAGCTTTAGGTTTCTTCTGCCGGGCTCAGCCGAGCAGGTTTTTCAGCGCGGCGAGGTATTTGTCCCGAGTCCGGCTGATCACATCTGCGGGCAGGCGCGGGCCGGGCGGGGTCTGGTTCCACTGCAGGGCAAGAAGATGGTCGCGCACGAACTGCTTGTCGTAGCTGGGGGGCGAGATGCCGGTGCGGTATTCATCGGCCGGCCAATAGCGCGAGGAGTCGGGCGTCAGGACCTCGTCGATCAGGTAGAGCTTCCCAGCGGCGTCAGTGCCGAACTCGAACTTCGTGTCGGCCAGGATCATCCCGGCCTGCTTCGCGCGCTCGTGGCCGAACTGATACAGGGCAAGGCTGTGCGCCTTGACCTGCGCATAGAGTTCATCGCCGATGGCGTCGGCCCCCATGGCGTCGGTGATGGGTTCGTCGTGCTGGCCCTTGGGCGCCTTGGTGGTGGGCGTGAAGATGGGCTCGGGGAGTTTTTCGGCCTGGCGCAGCCCGACGGGGAGGGTGAGGCCGCACACCTGGCCATTGTGCTGGTAGGCGCTCCAGCCGCTGCCGATGAGGTAGCCGCGGGCGACACACTCGATGGCGAGAGGCTTGAGTTTGCGCACAATCATGCTGCGGAGCTGCAGGTCGCGGTTAGAAAGGCCGCGGCGGGCGAACTCCCCGGCCTGGTCGGGCAGCAGGTGGTTGGGGATGAGGTGGGCCGTCTGCGCGAACCACCAGTGGCTCATCTGCGTGAGGATCGCGCCCTTGCCCGGGATGCCGTCGGGCAGGATGACGTCAAAGGCGGAGAGGCGGTCGGTCGCGACGAGCAGCAGGGCATCGCCGAGGTCGAAGATCTCTCTCACCTTGCCGGAGGCCAGGTGGGCGGGAGACCTGAAACCTGAGACCTGAGACCTGAGGTCCAGCTCTGCAATGTTCGTGACGGCGGTCTGGGGGAGGGCGGCGGCGATCTCGGCGAAATTCATAAAGGCAGGTTCACACAAAGCAGCTAAGCCGCAAAGGTCAGGCTGAATTTTGCTGGTATGACCCGGGCCCAAGGCATTTTTAACACCGAGGGCACAGAGGACGCGAAGAGGTTGTGGGTAGGGGCCGTTGCCCTCAACCGCCCAGGGCGGTCAGGGGCAACCGCCCCGACCAATTTCTCTCTCTGCGAGCTCGGGGTTAGGCGGTCTTTGTGTTTTCTGGAAAATCCATGTGCGTTCGCGGCGTGCCGCCCGATTTCGCTCCCCATAAAGCTTAAAACCTAAAACTTAACACGTGAATGCGGCACACCTATTACCCCGCCCTGGACGGCCTGCGCACGATCGCCGTGGGCATCGTGCTCTGCGCGCATGGCGGCGTGCCGTGGTTCCGCAGCGGCGGGGTGGGCGTGGACATTTTCTTCGTCCTGAGCGGATTTCTCATCACGACCATCCTCAGTACGGAACGGCAGCGGACGGGCACGATCAACTTCCGGAATTTCTATGCGCGGCGTTTCCTGCGGCTGGCGCCGGCGCTGGTCCTCACCTGCGTGCTGGTGGCGTTGGCGAAGCCGGCGTTCGGCGAACCTTTTCCCGCCACCGATATCGCCCTGGCGCTAACCTACACGTCGAACTGGGCGCAGGCGTTCTACCACTACCACCTGACGTGGCTGAACCACTGCTGGTCGCTGGCCATCGAGGAGCAGTTCTACCTGATCTGGCCGCTGGTCATCCTGGGGGTGGAGCGGGTCGGCCGCTCGCCGGCGACCAAGGCCGGGCTGTTGCTCGGCGGGGCGGCCGTCATCGCGGTTTATCGCGCCTGGCACGTCGGCACGTGGTCGGACGAGCGCCTCAACTTCGGCCTTGATACGCGCATGGACTCGCTGATGGCGGGGGCGGCCTTGGCGTATTACGTGCAAGCGAGGGGGGAATGGAGGGCCCGCGTCTCGGCGGGCCGTTCGGACGCAACACCCCTGCGGCCCGCAGGGATGCGGGCCCTTCAAAGCAAGTGGCTCGGCCGGGTCGGGGCGCCGCTGGCGCTGGCGACGCTGTTCCTGATCCCCCACCTCGTGACCTGGTATAGCCCGTGGATGGGCTGGATCGGCTACGTGCTGGTAGCGGGGCTGGCGACGATCCTGCTGGCGGATCTGGTCGCCGGCTCACACTCGCTGCTGGCGCGGCCGCTTTCGTGGGGCCCCATGGTGTTGGTCGGAAAAATTTCCTACGGCCTCTACCTGTTGCACCTGCCGGTCTATTATGTCGTGGAGAAACTCAGCCCTGATTCGCCGCTGCTGGTGCGTCTCGGCTGGAAGGTGAGCGTGAGCCTGGCACTGGCGACGGCGTCGTATTACCTGGTGGAGCGGAGGTTCCTGCGGCTGAAGGCGCGGTTTGACTGATCGGATGCCCGGGCGACCCAATCGGCCTAACCAAGCCGTAAATCCCCCACCGAAAGCCCGCCGCAGCGTTGGCCTGGGCGATGCCTGCTGATGCTGGAGCCACTGGTGGCGGGTTCGCCTCGTCCGCGCTCAACGGGCCAGGCGCTTGCGGATCAAGCTCAGTTCCCGGCGCCGCTTTGCGTCGGACCTCGGGTAAGACATTTTCAGGCTCTTGAAAACCTCCAGGATGATCTCCGAGATGATTAGCCGGGCGTTTTTCTTGTCGTCGGCCGGGACGATATGCCACGGGGCGTCTTCCGTGCTGGTCGCGCCGATGCACGCTTCATACGCCTTCATGTAGTCCGGCCAAAACTTTCGTTCAGTCAGATCGGCTTGGTTGAACTTCCAGTTTTTCTCCGGGTCGTCGATGCGCTTAAGGAAGCGCTTGCATTGCTCCTCCTTCGAAAGGTGCAGAAAGAATTTGATGATGCGCGTGCCGTTGCGATGGAGGTGCGCCTCAAGATCGATGATGGAGCGAAACCGCTCTTTCCAAATGGCGCTCGCTGCGATCGAACCGTCGGGCAAGCTCTGACTGCGGAGAATCTCGGGATGCACGCGAACGATGAGCACCTCCTCGTAGTAGGAACGGTTGAAGATCCCGATGCGTCCACGTTCGGGGAGGTTTTGGCTGGTGCGCCATAGAAAATCGTGGTCCAGCTCGGTCGCGCTGGGATGCTTGAAGCTGAACACTTGGCAGCCCTGCGGATTCACGCCCGACATCACGTGGCGGATAGCGCCGTCTTTGCCGGCTGCGTCCATCGCCTGAAAAATGAGCAACACCGAGTAACTGTTCGCCGCATATTGCAGGCGCTGAAGTTTACTCAGCTCCTTCACCTGTTTTCGCAGCGCATGGTGATAATCCTTTTTTGATTCATAGATTGGCTCCACTTGGGTCGGCCATTTCTTCAGGTCCACTTTTTTACCGGCCGGTGCGCGAAATTTTTTAACGTCAATATTCATATTCATTTCTTGGTTTTTCGGAGCCCGTAGAGCTTGCCTTTTCCAGTGCGACACGCACGTGGAAGAGACGCTGTTCAAACTGGGCCTGATCGCGCGGAGACTCAAGCGTGCGGGCGGACGTTTCGGCGAGATGGTCCGCATGCTCGCGCAGCACTTGTCGGCGGCCGGGATTTTCCGTCAAACTGGCGATGGTTTGCAGTGCACCCAGCATCCGGAGCAGGATGGCGGCATTACCGGCGCCGCTGGCCCGGATCTGATCGAAGGATTCGGGCACCAGGCTGGCAAAGGTCGGGCCGATGGTGATCACCCTCAGTTCCCCTTCGGCATAACGGTGCGAGGCGGGAATGACCCGCGAAGCCAGCCGCGCCAGAATTGCGGTCAAGTAATCCACGCAAACAATGGCCGTCGTGGTCTCATCGGTGCTGGGGGAAGGGGCGCGCAAGGCCATGTCTACAATTTGCCGGATGCCGAAAGCAGAATCCTGCTGCAACGTGCGGTTGCGGCTCAGGCTGAAAGCGGCCTGCAGCGAAGCGACGAGCTCCTTGGTGGGCGGTGACTCAAGGGCGAGGGAGGCCAGCGCGGTTCCCTCGACCGCAAATTCGCCGCCGCCGCGTTCCATCCGCACGATGGTTGCCTGCGCCCGGGACAATCGCTGGAGCGCCGTGTTATCGACGCTTTGAATGTAACCGATCCCCTTGACCGGGATGGTCTGCAATTTTCGTTCCGGCCGGGTGTCCGAAGCCACCCTGGCCTCGTCTGCCGCCGGGCCCCGGCCCAAGGGTCCGGGAAACTGCCGGTCAATGGACTCGATCGTTTCATGGGCCACCGACACGATGATGTTCGAAGCCTGGATCGAAGAGGCGATGTGATGGATGAAAAAAATGAGCGCGCCGATGCCGCCAATTACGAGCACCCCGCCAAATGACACGGCCAGGCTTGGTATGAAGGCGCCCTCCTCGCCGCCGCGAATCGTGCGCAGCACGATCAGGCAGAAGGTGAAAATCCCCGCGAAAATTCCCAGCACCACCTGCGTGACCCGGTCCCGCATAAAGTTTCGCAGGATGCGTGAAGTATATTGGCTCGAAGCCAGGGCCACCAAGGTCATCGAAAGGTGACTCCCACCACGGTCATCATCGAGCCGGCGATGGTGGATAGCATGCCGCGAGCACCCGCCGCACCCGCCGCTTCCGCCCCAAACAGCCGGGGCCAGCGGGCCAGCCAGGCTCGACTGCCAGCGGAGTCGGCGTCAATCAGCACCACGGCGAGCACGATGCTGCCGGCCACAATCAGCGTGGGGATGAACCAAAAGCTGCCGCGCAAGGTGCGCAGGAATCCTTTCAGCCGGTTCATGGGTTGCCCCTCGCGGAAATCCGGCCGCCCGGCCGCCGGTGATGGCCCGGGCCGGCCCCGGGCCCGGCCGCCAACGCCTCATAGCCGGAGATCACATCGAACAACTCCTCGTCGATGCCGCTCTGGCGCATGCGGTGAAAGTCGCCGTGCAAGGTCTCTAACAACTCGTCGATATTTTTATCCGCCCGCTGCATCGCCGCGAGCCGACTTGCGTTTTCGCTGGCAAGCGATTCAGCGCACGCGCGAAAGAGAGAGATAAAAAGATACTCGCGGATAAGCGCGCGCAACGTCGCGGTGCGGTCGCCCACGACTTCGGGCCATAGGTGGGTTGGCCAAGGTTTATTCGCCAAGCCTGCCGCCCAGGTGGCATCGAGCGGCAAAAGGTGTTGGCAGACCGGCTCATAAACCGCGCCGATCTTTGGGCGGTTATGGAAAACGTAGAGCTGCGCATATTCGCCTTTGGCCCGGTGCGCTTCGCTCTCGATTTGAATCTGCCCGACGAGCGGCGTGATCGCTTTGACGGAATTCGGCACCGCAAAAAGTCCGATCGGCGTCAGCCCCGCGTCCGCGAGCCGCGCATGAACGCGCTCGCCCACCGCCCACACCTGAGTCTTTCCGGGCAACGCGGCGAGAGTCGCAATCGCGTGGTCGGCGACGATGTCGTTGAACTGCCCCACGAGTCCTTGATCCGACCCGAAGATCACCGCCCCGATCACCGCCGTTGTGTTGGTTTTTGTTGGTTTCACCTCAGGCTTCGTCGCCACTGCGCCTGCGCGTAAACAAGCGCCCAAACCCAGCTCCACCGTGCGGTAATAATCGCCCAGCGCATGAACCGATTTCTCGTATTGGCCGACGCTCGACGCCGCCAAAGCCTTCATGGTGCGCACAACCGATTGGAGGTCGCCGGCGCTGGTGATCTGCCGCTGCAAACTCGCGGTGGTCTCGCTCATGACTTCTCCGTGGTCGGCTGGAACGGCGCGAGCGCCTCGCGCGCGATGTCGATGATCACCTTGCGGTCTTCGTCGCTCAACTTGTCGGCGGTTTCAAAACGTGCGCATACCTCTTCCGGGATTTGCGCCGCCGCTTCGCGCACGGCCTTCTGCGCCTCAGTCATTTTATCCAAGGACACTTCATCGAAGAGGTCCGCCGTCAGCGCGAGGAGGATGGCGATTTGAGCCGACACCGATACCGGCGCGAACTCCGGCTGCTTGAGACACGCGCGGATGCGTCGCCCGTGCTCGATGATTTTGCGCGTATCGTCGTCGAGCCGCGCCCCGAAGCGGGCAAAGGTTTCAAGTTCCTCGAATTGCGCGTAGGCGAGTTTGAGATCACCGGCCACGGCGCGGTAAACCGCGAGTTGCGCCTTACCGCCGACGCGCGAGACCGACTTGCCCACATCCACTGCGGGCAAAACCCCTAGTTCGAACAGCGAAGGCGAAAGGTATATCTGCCCGTCGGTGATCGAGATCAGATTCGTGGGAATGTAAGCGGAGATATTTTGCGCCTCGGTTTCGATGATGGGAAGCGCGGTGAGCGAGCCGCCGCCGCGTTCTTCGTTCAACCGCGTGGCGCGTTCCAGTAGGCGCGAATGGATGTAGAAAATATCGCCCGGAAAAGCCTCGCGGCCCGGAGGCCGACGCAGGAGCAACGACAATTCGCGGTAGGCGCGGGCGTGGTGCGTGAGGTCGTCGTAAACGATCAGCACATCGCGGCCCGCTTCCATAAATTGCTCCGCAATGCTCGTCGCCGCATAGGGCGCGACGTAGGCGACGCCGGGCGCTTCGTTGCCCTCGGCGACCATGACGACGGTGTAGTCCATGGCACCGCGTTCGCGCAGGCTGGCCACGACTTTCGCCACCGCTGAAGCGCGTTGGCCGATGGAGCAATACACGCAGACGACATTGCGACCTCGCTGGTTCAGTATCGTATCGAGCGCGATGGCGGTCTTGCCCGTGCGGCGGTCGCCGAGAATCAATTCACGTTGTCCGCGCCCGATGGGAATGAGCGCATCGACCACCGTAAGCCCGGTCTGTAAAGGCACGTTCACCGGCGCGCGATCCATGATCGCTGCCGCCGGTCGCTCCACGGGCAAGCGACTGCTCGTGGCAATCGGCCCGAACCCATCGAGCGCACGGCCCAGCGGATCTACGACGCGACCGAGCAACGCCTCCCCTACGCCAATGTCCATCACGCGGCCCGTGCGCTGGACTTCTGCGCCGGCTTGCAAATCAGCGTAGTTGCCCAAGAGCACGACGCCGATCTCGGCTTCATCGAGGTTGAACGCTATGCCGAAAACGCCGTCGGGGAACTCCAGCAGCTCCTCAAAGCCCACGTTAGGCAATCCGCTCACGCGCGCGATGCCGGTGGAGACGTCAATCACGGTGCCGATCTCGCGCGGCGCGAGGCGCGGCGAAAAGTCTGACCGCGTTTTCCCCAGATCCGTAAACGCGCGATCCATGGCGACCTGTAGCGTCTCGCCGACCGCGTTCATGAGGCGGCTGGCTCCGGCTTGCCGGGTTGTTTCAGCAGCTCGTCCACCGCCTTGTCTAGTGAGGTCAGATAGTCGGCGATGCTCCACGCGATTTTTTGGCCGTGGGCGGTGAGCTCGATTCCGCTAACCACCTCGGGCGCAGTCTCAAAACGCAGAGGCGCATCAATGGAAAAAGTCTCGTTGATCGCCTTCTGTATCGCGGCGCGCTCCTCCGCTGGCAGCTCGAACGCGCTGCGCACGAGCGCGGGCCCCGTCGCGCTTTTGAGTGCGTCACCGAGTGTATGCTTCGCGTCGTCGGCCAACTCGCGCAGGCGGCGGGTGAACACCGCCACCATGCGTTCCTCCAACTCGGCGGCGGCGAGATCGGTGAGTGTTTTTCGAGCGATGGAAAACACTTCCTGCTGGGTGCGCCGGGCGAGCGCTTGCTGCATATTGGCCGCCTCGCTGCGCAGGTTTTCCTGCCTTTTCGCGCCGAGTTCATCCGCGCTTATTTTAGCCTCGGCGAGGAGTCGGTTGCCTTCGGTTTTCGCGTCGTCGGTGGCCTTATTCAGAAGCTCGGCGCGTTCGTGGTCGAAGACCTCGTTCTTCTTTATGAAGTCATCGCGTTCCTGGATCGCCTCGGCTTTTTGGGACGCGGCGTCGGCGAGTTCGTCGGCGATTTTCTTCTCGCGACCGTCGATGGCGTTGAGGATGGGCTGATAAAGAAAACGCTTCATCAGCCACACCAAAATGAGGAAATTGAGCACCTGCGCGCCGACCGTGAACCAATCGATGAGCATGGGATTATTTGGCCACTGCTACGGCTGCTCCAGCGATCACGTGATTCCAAAACGGATTCGCGAAAATCAGGATCATCGACACCACAAAGCAATAAATCGCGGTGGACTCGATCATCGCCAAGCCGACGAAAAGCGTGCGCGTGATGGTCGCGGAGGCGTCCGGTTGCTGGGCCAGCGCGGTAAGTGCGGTGGCGACGGCGCGGCCTTCGCCGAGGGCAGGAGCGATGCAGCCGATACTGGTGGCGAAGCCCGCCGTGGTGATCGAGGCGATGGCGATGAGAGTCATGTTATCCATAAAAATTCCTTGGTTGAGGGTCAGTGTTGGCAGGCAGTGATTTCAGGTGGCGGACTCCGGATTCGCGTCGGCAGTCGGCGCGGGTTCGCGCGTAGCGGCGGCGATATAAACTGCCGCGAGGATGGTGAAAATGTAGGCTTGCACCATGCCGGTCAGGAGACCGAGCAGCGTCATCACGACCGGAAAAATGAAGGGCGTGATGGTGAGCAGGATCGCGATGATCATCGCCCCGCTCATCATGTTGCCGAAGAGACGCACCGCGAGGGCGAGCGTGCGCGAGACCTCGCTGATGATGTTAAACGGGAGCATGATAAAGGTCGGCTCGACGTAGGATTTCAGGTAGCCGCCGATCCCGCGTTCCCCGATGCCGAACAGTGGCACGGCCACGAGCACGCACAATGCGAGAGCCGCCGTGGTCGAGAGCGAGGCCGTGGGCGACTCGTAACCGGGGATGACGGTGCAGAGCGCGGATGCCGCGACGAAGAGGAAAATCGTGCCGAGAAAACCCAGGTATTTGCGCGGTTTTATCAGCCCCACTTCGCCGATCTGGGTCGTGATGGTGGTCACGATAACCTCCAGCAGGTTTTGCCAACGGGACCGTGTGTGCTCGGTGGTGAGCTTGCGAGTGATGAGCTTCGCCCCGATGGCGAGCACGAGCATCAGCCCCCACGTGAACACAATCGTGGCGTTGAGCGTGAACCAGCCGTGCTGCCAGAAAATCAGTTGATCGGGGCTAAGGCGCATATGGGTTCTCCGATTTCGGACGCGTTAGGTTTGGTGGTGGTGAAGTTTTCCGAAGGTGGTCTCGAGCGCGGCCTTCAGTTTCTTGGCCGCACCGCTGACCGCTTCGTCCAATTCGCCTGCGTTATGCGTGGCGGCCACCGGTTGCAGCCCGGCCGGCCGAGCCTCCATCACGCAGTGAATGTCATTGCCGCCGCTCTTGGCGCCGTTCACGTCGCTGAGGTGGACTTCGACCCGCGTGAGGCGGCTCTCGTGGTGACTCAGTGAGCTATGCACGGTCGCTTCGATCTCGGCGGATAATTGTTCGCTGCCCTTAATCGTGTGGTCGGTGTTGATTTGAATAATCATAGTATTTATTTGGTGGGTTAACGGGTGGATGAAAAAGGGGGAGAGGCCTGCGGAGTGCTCGTCGCGGACGCGTCGGCTTTTGTCGAAGAAGGCACCCAGCGCGTCACGAGCAGGCGCGCCACAAGGAACCCGGCGAGGCACGCGACCAGACGCTGCCACTCGCCGCCGCCGACAAAATAAAATCCGGCCAAGGCCATGCTCATGCGCAACAGAGCGCTGCCCAGAAACCAAAGAGCCGGGCGCGACGACAAGGCCCCGCGGCGGATCGTCCACCAAAGTCCGCCGAAGAAAATCGCGCCGAGCGCGACGCCCGCGACCACCGCGAGTCCGAGAATCAGAGGATCATTCATCGGGATCCTCCGCTTTGTCGTGCATCGCCTTTTCTTCCTTCGCGACCCAGAACCACGCGTTGGCGCAACCAATCACGAGGCCGGCGACGAGTAGCGCCAAGGTCCACCCGTGTTTGGCCGGATAATGAGTATCCAACCACACGCCGAGCGCCGCGCCGAGGAGCGTCGGCACGACCACGGACCAGCCGATCAGGCCCATCATGCCGAGGCCAAACCAGACGCCTTGGTTAGACTTGCGCGCCCGGATTTTGCGGGACGCCTTGGCGCCGATTTGCCCGGCGAGCGGCGACTGCGCGCCAGGGTTTTTTTTCGGGTGTTCACTCATGGCGAAAGGTCGCAAAGCGACGGAGAAATCCGGTTTCCAGTTTTGCCATGACGGTGCGCACGCTCTGCTCTTGCTCGTCCAGGGTCAGAAATTCCTTCGCCACGGCCTCGCGCAATTCGCCGAGGTTTTTTCCGACCATCGCGCGACGCGCCGAGACCAAAACATCGGGGCCGGTTTTCACCAGCACGCCCTCGTCTATGGCGACGAACACTTCGCCGTCCGCCTCGGTCTCGTAAGTCAGGATTCCGGGCTCTAGCGCCGCCACGCAATCGAGCCGATTCGGCAGTAAACCAAACGCGCCCGTGGGCGTCTCGGCGACGATGCGCGCGACCTTCACTTTGTCCGAGAAGACTTGGAAAGGCAGGAGGATTTTAAGCGTCATGGGCAACTGCCTCCGGGGTGTCCGCCGATGCGGACGCTTCAGGTTTAGGCGCAGTCTTCGCGGGCTTTTTTTTCGCCTCGCCGATTGCTCCGATCATGTAGAGCGCGCTCTCGGGGTAGTTCTTAAATTCGTCGCGCAGGATGCGTTCGCAGCCGTCGAGCGAATCCTTGAGGCTCACGAGCTTTCCCTTGAGGCCGGTGAATTGTTCGGTGGTGAAAAACGGCTGGGTCAGAAAGCGCTCCAAGCGGCGGGCGCGGCCGACGACGTTGCGGTCCTCGGGCGAGAGCTGCTCCAGGCCCAGCATGGCGATGATGTCCTTCAAGTCGGCGTATTGCGCGAGGGTGCGGCGGATTTCCTGGGCGAGCGCGTAGTGACGTTCGCCGACAATGCCGGGGGTCGCCATCTTGGAGCTGGATTGCAGCGGATCGATGGCGGGGAAAAGTCCTTCGCTGGCGCGTTTGCGCGAGAGCACGATCGACGCGGACAGATGCGAGAACGTATGCACCGCCGCGGGATCCGTGAAATCATCCGCCGGTACATACACCGCCTGAATAGAAGTGATCGCGCCGGTGGCGGTGTTCGCGATCCGCTCTTCGAAGCCGGCGAGTTCCGTGCCCATCGTGGGCTGATAACCGAGCCGCGAGGGCATCTGGCCCATGAGTCCCGAGACCTCCATGCCCGCCTGGATGAAGCGGAAAATATTGTCCACGAGCAACAGCACGTCGCGGTGCTCGTCGTCGCGAAAATATTCGGCCATCGTCAGCGCCGCAAAGCCCACGCGGAAGCGGCTGCCGGGCGGCTCGTTCATCTGGCCGAAGACCATCGCCATGTTGGGCAACACCCCGGCCTCCTTCATCTCGCGGTAAAGTTCCTCGCCCTCCCGGCAGCGTTCGCCGATACCGCAAAAGATGCTCACGCCCTGCTGCTGGCCGATCATGTTGTGGATCATTTCGGTGAGGAGGACGGTTTTGCCGACGCCCGCTCCGCCAAACAGCCCTGCCTTCCCGCCGCGCTCCAAGGGCAGGAGCACGTCGATTACCTTGATGCCGGTTTCAAAAATTTCAGACTTGCTCGAACGCTCGACGAGTGGCGGTGGCGCGCGGTGAACCGAGCGCCACAACATCTCCGGCAGCGCAGGTTCGCGATCAATCGCTCGGCCAAACACGTCGAACATGCGCGAGAGGATTTCTTTTCCCACAGGGACTTTCAGTGGTCCGCCGGTGTCCTTGACCGCCATGCCACGCGCGAGGCCTTGCGTCGGCGTCAACGCGATCCCGCGGACGTGACGCGCGTCGCGTTGGGCAAGCACCTCGATCACGACGCGATCCTGTTCGCCCGCGTGCAGCAAGGAATAGATCGGCGGCAGCTGCGTCTCGAACCGGATGTCCACGACGCTGCCGCGCACCGCGACGACCACGCCGTTGGGCAAGGACGGAGCGTCCATGTCGGGCGGTCCCTTTTCCAGTTGCGAAGACTTTTTCACGACTACGATGTGCTTGCCTGAGCCGCCTTCGCAAAGTGTCCGAGCAACTCGGTCGGATCGGTTTTCGCGAGGTTGGAAGCGAGGACCTGGCTGATCTTTTCGCGGGTTTTCGGTGCCAGCGCGTCGCAAAGTTGCTTGTGAATCGGTGCACTGACCGCGAGCCGGCAGTCCGTCACCGCGTCGTCCGCCAGCAGAGCGTCGATCTTCTCCGCCACCTGCTGGATAAGACGATGGTCTTTTTCGGTTCCCTTATTCAACGCTTCACCGGCGGACAGATCGCCGGATATGGTGCCGGCACCCGCGCCGCCGCCACGGGCAAAGCGCCCGGCTTGATCGGATACCTGATCCGACAGTTTTTCATGGGCCGCCGCCGGTTTCAGTTCGTCGATCAGTTGCAGGTGTGGCTGCCGGTCGGTCGCATTCTTAGTCTGGCGATAGGCACGAAGGAGACCGCGGTCGGTCACGATGATGAGTTTGGATTTCAAGGGTATTGGGTATTTGGGTTTAGGTTTCCATTGTGGCCGAGTATTCGCCGCGCCGGGCCGCGCGGTTGCACCGTGCCCGATGCACCAAGGCCTGTTGCGCCGCCACGACATTGGCTGAATCGCCGCGCCAAATCTCCAAGGCCGGTTGCTGAATGGCGCGCGCGAAAGAGAACGCGATGGCCCACGGCGCGCGCTCCTTGAAGCGAACGTTCATCGCGTTCAGTCGCGTCGATGCGAACTTGGCCGATTGGCCGCCGGATAAAAACGCGATCGCCGGAACCGCCGCGGGCACCGTACGCAATAGACACATCACCGTCGCATCGGCGATCTCGTCGGCCGTCGGCTGCTGTCGACAATCAAGTCCGGGCAACACCATGTTTGGTTTCAGAATGATTCCTTCCAACTGCACACGCTGACAATTCAACTGGATGAAAACGGTTTGGAGCGCCTCTTCCGTGACCGCGAGGCATCGCTCCAATGTATGCTCTCCGGTCATGAGGACCTCCGGCTCGACGATAGGAACGAGTCCCGCTTCCTGACACAATGCGGCATAGCGCGCCAAGGCTTGGGCGTTGGCTTCGAGGCCGCTGCGACTGGGCAGATCGTCGCTGACGGCGAGCACGGCGCGCCACTTGGCGAACCGTGCGCCCATCTTGGAATATTCCTTTAAGCGATCACGCAGGCCATCGAGCCCCTCGGTGATTTTTTCGCCGGGGTGACCAGCCAGATCCTTGGCCCCGGCGTCCACTTTGATACCGGGAATAATGCCCGCATCGGTGAGCACTTGAACGAACGGGACGCCAGCGCTGGTGCGCTGGCGGATCGTCTCATCAAAGAGAATCGCGCCGCCGATGCTTTCCCCAAGACCCGGCGCGGTGACGATCAACTCCCGATAAACCCGCCGCATTTCCTCCGTCTGGGGAATTCCCAATTTGGCGAAGCGTTTATTGCAGGTGGGCGTGCTCTCATCCATCGCCAGCAGGCCTTTTTCTCCGGCGAAGAGCGCCTGCGCAGTGTCGATTAAGTTTTGCGCCTTCATGGTTTGCCGCCCTTCCGAACCCGGAGTGGGATCCCAGCGCTTGGATTCCGGGGTCCATCGAGAAGCGCGTCCTGCCGGTCAACGTCAGGCGCACCCGTCAATTCGCGCTTCACCCGCTCATAGTCAGCCTGCGTTACCTGCTCGAGCCTCCGACCTGCCATGGCGCACAGTTCACGCGCGCGCGCGCGCGCCGTTGCCCGAGTCGCCGGTCCGACTCCGGCGAAATTCTCGATTAAGACGCCTTGGTTGAGAGGATATTGTTTCATAAAATCCACCTGACTGCCGCGGTGGTTGAGGTGCATGGCCGACGACCCGCTGTTCACGCTATTGGACTCGTTTCGAGGATCTTGGTTCGTGCTCGAGTGCGAGCAAACGCCAGATGAGCGAAGACCGGATGTCGCCCTCGCCGGCGGCTGGCGAGGCGTTCCGCTCGGCTTGCCCACGACGGACGCTCTAGATTTCCCGTTCTGCAGTGGCAGATGAACTGACGAGCGAATTTTCGGAATCCCAGTAGCCAGGACGATTGTAGTGATGGTGGAGACCGGACTCATATTCCCGACTCAGCAGAGCGGTTTCACTATACTCGGGAGAATTTTTGATGGTTTCCCGGGTAAGACCGACAAACACTTTCGACTCAGGCCAACTGACGCGATCAATCCACTGCGGTGAAATCAAAATCTTTTTGCCCGGCCACCAATTCCGGGTGCTGACAATCAGGTAGCGAATGGCCCAGGTTTCGGTATCGATGATAAAATCATCGACGTGTCCAATTTCGCCGTCGGTGGCCTGGATATGATGCCCAGTCACATCGTGCGTGCTGCGCAAAGCGGGGTCCCATGCTTTCCCACCCTGAGTGAGATTGCTCCATTTCGCCCGATCCCGCATCGGATAAGAATACGCTCCCCAACTATACATTCCTCCCCAATACATCGGCATGCCGTAATAGCCGTAGTAGCTTTCCTCGAATTGACGGGAGACGGGTTTGTCGCTGGCCAAAGAGGGGCTTTCTTCAATTTGCTTCTTGGTCAAGTCGACGACGATGTCCTTACCCACCGTGTCCACCGCACCCAAGGAGTAGGGGGAAAGCAGCACCTGCTTTCCAGTCAACCAATTTCCCGTGTCCGCGACCAAGTAGCGAATCGTCCAGTGCCGGTCATCGAAATAGAATTCCCTGACCTTCCCGATCTCTCCGTCGCGGCTGTTCAATTTGTAACCCTTCAGGGTCTTGGCTTGGTTTATCATGATATTGGTCTGATTGATTTTGTCTGGTTTTCGTCAGTGCCCGGGTTTGGGCCGCCTGAAAAGAGCGGCGTGCGGCGAAAAACAATCCGCCTCAATAACCCTGACGAACACTAGGCCCTTCCGGGTCGATTCGCTATGGGGTAAAACCCGCCTTGGACTCGCTCTGCTGGAGCGAAACCCTCGGTGGATTGTTGTCGCGGTAGCTCTAAGACCGCGGCGGCCGAGCTCGCCAAACTTGCGGGACCAGCGCTGGAAGGAATGATCTTCCCGCAGGAATTCGTGAGGGGATCCGTCGATGAGGAATTAGAATTTTAAGATGAATGCGTTGAGGTGCGGGTCCGCACTCGGGCGGTTTCGAGCTCGTTATCCACCACTACCCTGTTTCCGACCGTGGGTGGCGGCCGGTCGGGGTCATCCCTTCAACGATTTCGCCTGCCGGGACGCACGGGGTGTAGACCCCATATCGGTTGCGCTTCGCCCGACGTAGGGTTTCCCGCACAGCCCATGAAAAAAACCAACGCCCTCGTTCCACTCTCACTCGCGGCCTTAGCCCTCATCGGTGCAACGCCGCTGCTCGCTCAGACCAAGCAAGTCACCGTCAACGCAACCGTCGCCCAAGTGCTCAACCTCACGGTCGACAATACCACGGCCACGCTGGCGTTCCTCGCCGCCGATTACGATGTCACCACCGGTCTCGCCACCAAGACCGCCGTGAACAGCACGACCTTCAGCGTCACGGCCAACCGCGACTGGAGTCTCTCCGTCCGTCCCGGAGGTCCGGCGTTTTCCTTCACGCCGACCGGCACGGCGGTCGATCCCGTCAAGCCCGTCAGTAACCTCTCGGTCCGCACGGGAGCGGGCGCCTACAAACCCCTCGTCGCCGCCACCGATGTCGTGGTCACCACCGGCTCCCGCGGTGGCTACGGCAAGCCCGGCAACGTCATCCCCGTGGACTACCAGTTGACCAGCGACCTGGCCCTCGACCCTCCCGGTGCCTACGCCCTGACGCTCACTTACACGCTGGTCGCCAGATAAACGCGCCACATGTCGGTGGCGTTTAACTTTTCCCGTCGGACTTGGTTGGCCCGCTGGGTCGCCGCTCTGGCCGGGTGGCCCGGTGCCGCGATTGCGGCCACCGACCTCCAAATCCTCACGACGGTCGTGAACATCACCGTTCCCGCCGGTGCCTTCGATCCCCTCACGGGACTGGCCGAGGTCACCGTCTCCCGCGGCGTGGTGCTGCAAGTGAGTTCAGACAAAAAATGGAAACTCCGCCTCCGCGCCACCAACGCCAACTTTGTTTCAAACCTCCAGCCCGCCTCGGGCGGCACGGTCAAGCCGGTGTCCGATCTGCATCTTCGCGATGCCGGCGGTGGCCGGGTGCTCGTGCCCTCCACCTCGTTCGTCGAGATCGCCAACGGCAAAAAAACCCGCGATCCGACCGAATACGCATTCGACCTCATCCTCTCGGCCGACAGCGCCGACGCCGGAGGCCTCTACACCGCCATCCTCGAATTTGACCTCCGTTAGCACGTCCGTTTATCCTATGAAAACCAAGCTCCTCATCCTCGCGCTCGGCCTCGTCGCCGCGCCGCTCTTCACCTCCGCCGGTGTCACCATCGGTGTCGACCAAGCCGAGCTCATCACCGATCTCGCCCCCGGCGAAAAGCGGGTGATGAAACTCAAAGTCACCAACTCCGGCACGGAATCCACCCCTGTCACCGTTTACTCGGAGGACTGGCAGATCGCGAACGGCGAACCGAACTTCAACAACCTCGCGCATCCGCGCGCCCTCGGTCGCCGCGTGACGCTCTCGCCCGCCAGCTTCGAGCTCGCGGCCGGCGCCGCCAACGTGGTCACCGTCGTCGTCGATGCCGGCACCGAGCCGTTGATCGCCGGATCGTATTGGGCCGCCGTCTTTGTGCAGGCCGCACGCCTCGCCCCGGCCGCCGCCGCGAAAACCGAGGGCCGCGGCACGCAGATGCGCATCGTCGAACGGATCGGTGTCCTCCTCTTTGCCGACCGCACGCCCGAGGTGAAACCGCTGCCCGCCGACGTCGCCATCACCGACATCAAGCGCACTCCGCTCGGTCTCGGCGTGACCGTGCGCAACCCGTCTGCCTACATGCGGCTCGTCTCGAGCGCGACCGTCAGCATCACGCCGTTCTCGGGCGGTGACACGAAAAACATCCCGATCCGAGCCTTTCGTCTCCTTCCCGGCGCGTCGCAGGAGATCGCGATCGAGCTCCCACCCGAAGTCACCGGCCTCGGCCGCAGCAGCGTCCTCGCGGTCATCGACTATGGCGCCCAGGACCTCGTTGTTGGCGAAGCGCGGCTCACATTTTGAGCGTATCGCGCCTCCGCCTCGGCGGGCTCCTGACGCTGTTGTTCGCGGTCACGGGACTGCTCGGCGCGCGGCCCGTCACGGCGGAGTTTACCGCCGGCGCGGCGGACGCCCGCAGCTTCCAACCGCTGAGGCTTTCCATGGACCTCGGCGGACAGGAGCGGCAGGTCAGGCTCGAACTCGCGCTTCCCCCGGACGGCCGGATTTCGCCCAAGCTGGGTGCGTTCACCGCCGGCGGGAGGGTTCACGTCCAAATCCTCAACGTCTATGTTCCCCGCAGCGCCCCCGCCGGCGCCTTCACGGTGCGTGGCACCGTGATCGACGGCACGAGACGCTGGCCCTTCGAAGCCAGCATAAGCGTGCGCGCAAACGCCAAGCTGCTCCTGATCGACGAGGATGACGGCTTCGTCACCGTGCGCGGGTCGGACTCGGTCGACCGCACGTGGCGCGTCACGAACACCGGCAATGTCCTCCTCAAGCTCCGCACGTCGGCCATGCCCGCTACCGGTGCCGTAGTCGGGGCCACCCCCGCCGAACTCACGGTCGCTCCCGGAGAAACCCGCGAGGTGACGCTGACCGCCACGCTCGAACGACCGCCCGACCGGCTGGTTACCCAGCTTTTGTTTCTCAACGTCGACTCCGCGCAGGGCGCCTATCGGCAACGCGACACGGTCGGATTCACCGCCGAATTCGTGCCCCGGACCGCCGGCACCGGCCCGTTGTTCGCCGAGCTCACCGGCGAAGTCCTCGCCGGCGGGGTCGTCGGGAGCGATCATCACGGGATGGCCTCACGGCTGCGGATGGAGGGCGAAGTGCGTCCCGGCGTAAACCTGCTCGTCTACGGGGCCGATGGCACGGCCGCGCCCGGCGGTTCGCGCCTCGGTCTCGCCACCCGGGATTTTCTCACCGTGGAGTTGGACGGAAAAACCTGGCGCGCCGCCGGCGGGGTCGTGAACCCTCCTTCCTTCGGCTTTCTGGAGAATTCCGTGCAGGGTCGCGGCGGCACGCTCGCGTGGTCGGACGGCGACGGACTTGTCGTCACCGCGCTCGCCGCCCGCGAGGCGTTCGACGATTTTAGCCGGGAACACGCCGGACTGCACGTCGCGCGAATCCACACCGACAAGACCGGCTGGGAGACGGGGCTCCTTACGCAAAGAAACGAATCCGGGTTTTCCCTCGCGCAGGAACGCGTCGGTGGCTTCGCGCTGGCGCATTGGCTCTGGCGTGGTCTCACCGGCTCCAGCCAGATCGCCGCCGCGCAGGACGCCGCGGCGGACCACGGCCCGCGCATCGGCCTGGAGCAACGTCTCGACTACCGCACCGAAGACGCCCGCTCGGGCGGATCCGTCTTCGTGCAAACGGCCCCGGCGGGATTTTTCCTCGACGGCCGGAGCGTGGAGTTGCGCGACGCCACGGCGGACCTGGCGACCGGCCCGGCGGGCCGGCTCAACCTGCACTGGAGCGAATCGCGGGAGCAGGGACTTTTGCGTTCCTATCGCCAGACCGAAATCGAGGCCGGCCTCACGCCCACCGATCCCGGGTTCGTCGAACTCATCACCCGCAGCGGCAGCGAGGTCCGGAGCTGGAGTTCCGCCTATGCCGTGACGGTCGACGAGAACCGCGCCCAACTCGCGGTTTCCCGCACCGACCGCACCCGCGACTCCGGCCTCCCGCGACGTCCCGAGGATACTTACCGCGAACAGGCGGTCACGGCCGACGGGTCGCGCAACCTGCGAAACAGTCGCCTCATTCTTACGTCGTCGGTCACCGCCGGCACGGAGGAAAATCCCGGGCAAAAGGCCGATTTCCTTGAGGCGGCGTTCTCCTTCGGCGGACAACTGACCGACCAACTCCAGTTCGCGACGGACCTGCGGCGCACGTGGCACACGGGCGGCACCCCAAACTCCGGCTACCGCCAGCCCGGCACCTATGGGCAGGGCTCACTGATCTGGACCCCGCGCCCCCGCTGGCGGGTCGAGGCGGGAATCAATGGCTATCAGTTTGCGACCGCGGCGACCCGCACGCGCAGCTATCTCCTCGTCGAAGCGCCACTCACCACACGCACCGCCTTGGCCACAGAGATAGCCCACGACAACCAGCGCACCAGTTTCTGGCTCGCGCTGCGTATCCATTTCTCGGTGCCGATGCGCTGGCACCCGGTGCGAGGGGCGATCACCGGACGGGTCCGTGAGACCAACGGCGCTCCCGTGGCCGGTGCGCGGCTCGACCTCGACGGCGGCGCGGGCCTCACCGATGCGCAAGGCCGCTTCACTCTGCCCGGCCGTTTGCCGGGAAGCTATCCTTTCACCTGGAATCTTCCGCCCGCTTACTTCGCGAACACCATGTGGCCGCGCACGATCGAACTCCGCGCCGGCCAACTGCAAACGCTCGAACTGGTCGCCGAACGCATCGGCCTCGTGACCGGCACCGTGACGATCACCCGGGGCGACGAAATCGAACGGCCGAGCGGACCCATGAGCGCGACCGACGAAACGGGGCGAATCGTCGAAGCCATGGCCGCAGCGGGACAATTCCGTCTCATGCTGCCGCCGGGCCGCTACACCGTCCGCTTCAACGGACCCTTTGCTCCCGGCATCGCCGACCAACTCGTGGGCCACGTCATCATGGACGAAGCGGGCACCCCCGCACAGGTCGCCCTCGTCGCGGCCGAGTCGGCGCGCGGCCTCCGCCGGACCTTTTTTCGCGACGATACGATTCCCGCGAAACCGCCAATCGGTCCTTGAGTTGTGCGGTCGCACCCTTCACGCCGCCTGTATGCAGGTGAAGCCCATGGTCGTCGTTTTGTTGTTATTTCCCGCTGCGCTTTGGGCGGAAGCTTCGCGGCGGATCGAAATCGTCGCCGAGGTTCCCCCCATCTCTCAGGTCGAAAGTCCCGGGGTGGTTGAACTCATGCCCGGCGAATCCCGCCGCGTATCGGTCCGCGTCGCCTGCAACCAGTCGTGGCTGCTTTCCGTGCAGTCCGACAATCCCCTGATTCGCTGCGTTGGGCGGCAGGCGGGATCCGCCGGCGGGATGGGCGCGCCGGGGCACACGTGCGAGGTGCTGCTCACATGCTCGGCGGATGCCCGCGGCCCCCAAGCAGCCCGGCTTTCGTCCCAATTGATAACCGGACCGTTCGTCGGCGGGCTGCCGCGCTGAAGCGGCTCACGCGCGGTCGGCAACGGGCCCCCGTGCCTTCCACGTCCAATTGCGAATCTCCGGCAGGTCCTGCCGTTTTTATCGATGTAGTGCCGGCGCTCGATCAGCTTGGCCTTGAGTTGCTGTTTCAGGTGGAGGCCCTTGGCGCCCGTCTGTCAGTTCCCGGGATTTCTCGTCTGCAATGCGGTTAACTTTTCCATCTGATCACTGTCCGGTGAGCCGAAACTATGCAGTAGGTGGGCGGCGGTTTCCATACCGACGCCTCTGTCGCCGAAAGGAAAAACGGCGACCGTCAAAGGAAAGGCAGGCCCCAGAGCAAAACCAACTTCCACGGCCTGTTCCGGCTGACGCCCGGGATCGGCGCTCGCGAGGGCAGGTCATTCCAGCCAGCCGCCGGTAAATCCCGCCCGCCGCAAGCCCGTGACGAGATACGGGCATTGCCGCATCAGAGACCAGAGGAATCCGGAGCGATGGTTCTCGATCATCAGCACAATCGGCCCTTGGTTGAGGCCGAAGTTATACGGCGACACCCAGCCGTGTTCGTGTTCCGGCTGCGCCGGAAAGGTCGGATTGAAGCTCGCTTTGTAGCCGTAAGTCCAGGCCGCCTCCAATTTCATGCGCTCATAGTTTTGGATCGTGGGCAGGACGATCTCCGGCGCGAACGGCAGCGACGCGATCACCGCCCACGGAGCGAGCGTACCGTCGTCAGGGCCGAAAGGCACGCCGCGCGCGAGGTAGTCGTAGAACACGCGTTTGACGCCATCCACCGTGTGCGTGTTCGGCCCCGGCCCGTCGCTGGCGGTGATACCCCAGCAACATTCGTTGTAGTGCGCGAAACCGCGTGGGTTGCGAATCGCGTATTGTTGCTGCACCAAAGTGGCGCGTCGGCTGTTCTCGAAATAGTCCAGATCACGTTGGCGCATGAACGCGTCGCGAAGGTCGCGGAAGTCAATCCACACATGCGACAACTGATGGATGAACAACGGTCCGGCGTAGAGGAACTCGATGTCGTAAATCTTTTTCCATTTATACGTCGAAGCCCAGGCGCGATAGCTCTCGACCGGCAGCGGGTGCGTCGGCGAGCCTAGCCCGAGCAGATAGATGATCAGCGCTTCGTCGTAGCCGTGCCAGCGGGAACGCAGAAAGCCCTTTTCGGGCGTCCAGCCGTGACTCACCGCCGCTGCCCCGTTCTGCATCCACTGCCAATCGGCTTTGCGATATAGGGCGTCCGCGAGCCGGCGAATTTCGTCTTCCTCCGCCGTCTGTTGCTGGAAGTAGGCGGCGGCGGCCAACATGCCGGCGAGCAGGAACGCGCTGTCCACGCTTGAGAGTTCGGATCCCCACGCGCGCTGCCCGCTCTTCATGTCGAGGAAGTGATAATAGAAACCCTGGTGGCCCGTGGCATCGGACGCGGGACCGTGCGGCGCGTTGGCAAAGAAACGGAGCGTCGCCAGCGTCCGTCGCACCGCGTCGCCGCGCGTCATGAAACCGCGGGCGACGCCCACCGGATAAGCCGCGAGCGCCAGCCCGACGGCGGCAATGCTCGCCGGCCAACCTTCCCGCGATTTATCCCGCACCAGCCCGTTGGCGGGATTGGTCTGGTGGACAAAATAACTGAACGAGTCCTGTTGCAGCGTTCGCAACAGTTCGGTTGGTTCAGGCGTCATTACTCGGGGTGTTCTTCAGGATGACCGTTGGTGTTCGCTTTCACCTCCGCCTGCGCCGCACAAAAACAGACGCCGAGCACGCCCACGCAACTGGAGAGATAAAGCCACAGCAGGAACGCCACGAAGCCGCCAAGGGTGCCGTAGAGCACGTTGAAGTGCGTGAAGTTCACCGCGTAAACCAGGAACAGAAGTTGGCCCAGCCAAATCAAAACCGTCGCGCCCAGCGCGCCGAGCCAGACATCGGAGAATTTTGTGGGTCGGCTGGGGGCCAGCCTGTAAATCATGGTCGCGCCGCTAAACAGAACGAGCCAAGGCAGGAGATTAACCATCAAGGCAAGCGTCCAATCGGGAAATTCGAGATAAGTGGCGAGCCAGTGACGGGCCAACCGCGCGATGCCCGGCAGCACGATGCCCAGAAACGCAGCGCTCAACGTGAGGCCGAGCAAGCCGAGGCTTTTCAAAGGCAATTGCCACCAGTTGTAAATGGGCGAATGCCAGATGCGATTCGTGGTTCGAATCAGAGTGCGCAGGAATTTCAGTGCACCCCAAAACAACAGCGGCAGCGCCGCTAGGTTGATTGTGCCGCGCGCCTCCAGCATGGCGTGAATGGCCGCCACGGCCCCGCGCTCCTGTTCACTGGTCAGCGGCGTATAGTGATTGACCAACTTGACGACTGCTTGCGCCGCGACTTCACGCTCGACGAAAAGTGAACCAGCGGTCACGAGCAGAAGGGTCAAAGGCAGGAGTGACAGCAGCAGGTAATAGGCAAAGGCGGCGGCGCGCTGGTCACCATCCTCTTCCACCCAACGGGCCAGGGCCAGTTTGATGGTTCGCCACCACGGGGACTGCTTTGCTTTAAGCAACATTGCTCGCATCAGCTGGTCAGGATCGTCTCAATAACGCGTTTGGTTTCCTCGGCATTGTTGACTTGAATGGATACCACGCCCGCTTCCTTGACCGGATAATCGTTGCCACCCGGGAACAACGCATCGCCGGCAAAAAGCATTTCCTCCAGCTCAATGCCAAGGATCTCCCGGAGTTTTTCTATCCCGTAGGCTTTGTCTATGCCCAGTTTGGTCACATCAATCGAGGTCGTGCCCCCCAGCCGCACGGTGAACTCGGGAATGAGGTTTTTCAGCCGGGCTTTGATCTTTTTGCGCTTCGCGAAATCAGCATCCCACTTTTCCTTTTGTTCGAGCGGCGCCCGCTGCCCCAAGGCCGAGAACGTGATCTGGCTGCCACGATCTTCAATCTGCTTACCCCAGGTTTTGTCGATCCCGAAGTCCTCCGCCCTGACCGCCTCCTGCAACGAATGGATTATATTCTCCCTCTCCTCCTTGGTAAAATCGTCGGCATAAAGCTGCTGCCAATCGGAATCAAATTGATAGAACTTGGTGCCGCAGGTCGGCAGGAGGGAGAGATTCTTGAGGTTGGTGTCCGCGGAAAGATTGGCGAGCAACTGCGTTTGAAATTGTGGCCAATCACCGCCGGAAATCACCGCGACCTTCACCTGCCCAAGGAGCGTCTTCAGCAGCGCGGCCATCTCGGCATCCAGCGCGGCTTTGCTTTCGGCCAGCGTGCCATCGAGGTCGAAGACGATGAGTTTCTTCCTCAGGACGGTGGCTTCGCGCATTGCTCCGGGCTGGAGAGTCGGGACGTGGGGAATCTCGCCGCCTTCGTTTTCCCTCCGGTCCAGCGCCCGCTGTTTCAAGGCTCTTCTTTCGCCATCGCCTGATTCAGGTGTGGGGTCGAAAGCTTCGTGTGCGGTGGAGTTCCACAGAGCAATGGCCGGTTGGTCGGTGCGTTCATGTTCGTAACAAAGCATGCTGACTGACGCGGTGTTAAGCAACAAATGCTGTGCCTGCGCGACGGGCAATCCTATCCACCGGGCGGCGAGCACGCGGCCAAAGTGGCTGTGCGAGAAAAGCGCGACATTTCCAGCGAGCACGCGGAGCTGAGCGATGAGGCGATCCGCGCGGTTGGAAATCTGCGCGGGGGTTTCCCCATTTGGTGAGCCGTCGCGAAATAAATTCCAGTCTGGTCGCGCCGCGAGAATCTCTGCCGCCATGCGCCCTTCGTCGTCGCCATTGTCCCACTCCGCGAGGTCTGGCTCAATCGTGGGTGTCGGCCCGAACGCCGCCAGCACACACGACTGTCGGGCGCGTTGCAGCGGACTGGTCAACACATGGGCGAACGGAATGTTGCGCAGGCGTTGCCCCACATTCCGCGCTTCAGCCTCGCCCTGCGCGGTCAGTGAAATAGCCGCGCGACCGCTGTATTGGCCGGAGCGTGACCACGCGGTTTCGCCGTGGCGAATGAAGTAGAGACGCAGCGGCAGGCCCTTGTCGTCGGCGCCCAGCACCCGCGCGGTATTTGTGCGTTGTTGCGCGTTCAACTTCGGTTACTCCATTTCCAATTTTGAATCTCCGGCAGGTCCTGGCCGTTTTTTTCGATATAGCGCCGGTGCTCGATCAACTTATCTTTGAGTTGCTGCTTGAGATTGATACCCTTGTCACCGGTCTGCGGAAGCCGGTCGATCGTGTCCATGACGAGGTGAAAACGATCAAGGTCGTTCAGCACCGTCATGTCGAACGGGGTGGTGATGGTGCCCTCCTCCTTGTAGCCGCGAACGTGAATGTTGTGATGATTCGTGCGACGATACGTCAGCCGATGAATCGACCAGGGGTAGGCGTGGAACGCGAAGATCACCGGCTTGCTCGTGGTGAACAGATCGTCGAAGCCGGTCTCGCTCAGCCCGTGTGGATGCTCGCTCTGCGGCTGGAGCTTCATCAGGTCGACGACGTTGACCACGCGGATTTTCAACTCGGGCAGGTGTTCGCGCAGAATAGAAACCGCCGCCAACGTCTCCAACGTCGGGACGTCACCGCAACAAGCCATGACGACATCGGGGGCGACGCCCTCGTCATTGCTCGCCCACTGCCAGATCCCGATGCCTGCGGTGCAGTGCTTCACCGCGGCCTCCATCGCCAGCCATTGTGGGGCGGGATGTTTGCCCGCGATCACGACGTTGACGTAGTGCCGGCTGCGCAGGCAGTGATCGATCACGGAGAGCAGGCAGTTCGCATCGGGCGGCAGATAGACCCGCACCACTTCGGCCTTCTTGTTCAAGACGTGATCGATGAATCCGGGATCCTGATGCGTGAAACCGTTGTGGTCCTGACGCCAGACATGCGACGCCAGCAGGTAATTGAGTGAAGCGATCTTTCGCCGCCACGGCAGGTGCGACGTGACCTTCAGCCACTTGGCGTGCTGGTTGAACATCGAGTCGATGATATGGATGAACGCCTCGTAACAATTGAAGAGGCCGTGCCGGCCGGTGAGCAGGTAGCCCTCGAGCCAGCCCTCGCATTGGTGCTCGCTGAGCATCGAGTCGAGCACCCGTCCGGCCGGGGCAAGGAATTCGTCGTTCGGTAGCGTGGCCGCGTCCCATTGCCGGTCGGTGACTTCAAAGAGCGCCCCCAATCCGTTGGAGAGCGTCTCGTCCGGGCCGAAGACCCGGAAATTCCGCTCTGTCTGGTTCAGCTTCACCACATCGCGCAGGAAAGGCCCCAGCACACGCGTATCGCCAATTCCGGACACGCCTGGCGTCGGCACTGCCGCCGCATAGTCGCGAAAGTCCGGCATTCGCAGATCACGGAGCAGTTTCCCGCCATTGGCGTGGGGATTCGCGCCCATGCGGCGGTCGCCCTTCGGCGCGAGCTCTGCGAGTTCGGGCTTTAGCCGCCCTTCGGCCGTGAAGAGCTCTTCGGGGCGATAACTTTTCAGCCAGTCTTCGAGCAGCTTGAGATGCCCAGGTTTGGCATTTGGGTGCAGGGGCACTTGATGCGCGCGGAAGGTGCCTTCGATCTGGAGCCCATCGACCCACGTCGGCCCGGTCCAGCCCTTCGGTGAATCCAGGACGATCATCGGCCAGCGCGGACGCGTATGGACGCCCAGCACCCGGGCGCCGTGCTGGATGCGTTCGATTTCATCGATGACGTGATCGAGCGTAGTCGCCATCGCCTCGTGCATCGCCGATGGCTCGGCGTGATATTCCACAAAGTAGGGCGTCCATCCATAACCGCGCAGCAACTGATCCAGTTCTTCGCGCGTGATCCGGGCGAGGACGGTGGGGTTGGCAATCTTGTAGCCGTTGAGGTGGAGGATCGGCAGCACCGCGCCATCGGTCGCAGGATCGAGGAATTTATTGGAATGCCACGCGGTCGCGAGGGGCCCGGTCTCGGCCTCGCCGTCGCCGACGCAGCACGCGACGATCAAATCGGGATTGTCAAAAACGGCGCCAAACGAATGGCTCAGGGAATAACCCAGTTCGCCGCCCTCGTGAATTGAGCCCGGTGTCTCCGGCGACGCATGGCTCGGAATTCCGCCGGGAAACGAGAACTGGAGAAAGAGCTTCTGGAGCCCGGCTTCGTCTTGGCTGATGTGCGGATAGATCTCGCTGTAGGTGCCTTCGAGGTAGGTGTTGCCGACCACTGCGGGCCCGCCGTGTCCCGGGCCGGAAACATAAATCATATCCAAGTCGTAGTGCTTGATGACCCGGTTCAGGTGCGCGTAGATGAAATTCTGGCCGGGCGTCGTGCCCCAGTGGCCGAGCAGCATGTGTTTGATGTCCGCGAGCGTCAGCGGTCGCCTGAGGAGCGGATTGTCGCAGAGATAAATCTGTCCGACCGAGAGATAGTTCGCGGCGCGCCAGTAGGCGTCGATGCGGTGCAGCAGTTCCGGAGTGAGGGTGTTTGTTTTCATAGTGTGAGCACCATCCGCTGGATCGGTCATTTCAGTTTCAACATTCGCGCGTTGATGGCCACGACCACCGTGCTCGCGGCCATCAGCACCGCGCCGAGGGCCGGGCTGAGCAGCATGCCCCACGAGTAGAGCGCGCCGGCCGCCAGCGGAATGGCCACGACGTTGTAACCCGTGGCCCAGTCCAGATTCTGCATCATCTTCCGATAGGTGGCGCGTGAGAGTTGCACGACCGCGACGACATCCAGCGGATTGCTCCGCACCAGGATCACGTCGGCGGTTTCCACCGCCACGTCGGAGCCGGCACCAATCGCGATGCCTACGTCGGCCTGAGCCAGCACGCCCTCGTCCACGGCCACGCAGTCGAGCCGGTGCGGCAGCAGCCCGAACGAACCCTCGTGCGTTTCCGCAACAATGCGCCGCACACCGGTTTTCGCGGCGAAGATATGGAAGGGTAGAAGAACCTTAATGGTCATGGGCAGCGCCGACGGTCTCGGCCTCCGGTTGAGGGTTGGTCGCGGCCTTCGCCGGCGTATTCGCGGCGGGTTTGGCGGCCGCAGTCGGCTTTGGCTCGGCGGGCGCCGCCGGTTTCTTCGCCTCGCTGATCGCGCCGATCATGTAGAGCGCCCGCTCGTGGTAGTCCTTAAATTCGACGCGCAGGATGCGCTCACAGCCGTCCAGCGAATCCTTGAAGCTCACGAGCTTGCCCTTAAGTCCGGTGAACTGCTCGGTCGTGAAGAAAGGCTGGGTCAGAAACCGCTCCAATCGGCGGGCCCGGCCGACCACCTTGCGGTCCTCCGGCGAGAGTTGCTCCAGGTCGAGCATGGCAATGATGTCCTTCAGGTCGGCGTATTGCGCGAGCGTCCGGCGGATTTCCTGGGCAAGCGCGTAGCGCCGGTCGCCGACGATGCCGGGCGTCGCCATCTTGGAGCTCGATTGCCGCGGATCGATGGCCGGGAACAGGCCTTCGTTGGCCCGCTTGCGTGATAGCACGATCGACGCCGAGAGAGGCGAGAACGTATGCCCCGCCGACGGATCGGTGAAGTCATCCGCCGGCACATAGACGGCTTGAATTGAAGTGATTACGCCGGTGGCCGTGCTGGCAATCCGCTCCTCCAATCCGGAAAGTTCGGTGCCCATCGTGGGCTGATACCCAAGGCGCAACGGCATCTGGCCCATCAGGCCCGAGACATCCATGCCCGCCTGGATGAACCGGAAAATATTGTCGATGAGCAGGAGCGCGTCGCGGTGCTCCTCGTCGCGAAAATACTCGGCCATCGTCAGCGCGGCAACCCTCACGCGAAACCGGCTGCCGGGCGGCTCGTTCATCTGGCCAAAGACCATCGCCATGTTGGGCCGTACGCCGGCCGCCTTCATCTCGCGGTGAAGTTCCTCGCCCACGCGGCAGCGTTCGCCAATACCGCAGAAAATGCTCACGCCCTGCTGGTGGCCGATCATGTTGTGGATTATTTCAGTCAGCAGGACGGTCTTGCCGCCGCCGGCGCCCCCGAACAGCCCCGTTTTGCCGCCCCGTTCCAGCGGCACGAGCACATCGATCACCTTGATCCCGGTCTCAAAGATCTCCGATTGGGTCGACCGCGCGGCGATCGGCGGTGGCGCCCGGTGCACCGAGCGCCACGTCATCTCCGGCAGCGCAGGGTCGCGGTCCATCGCTCGGCCAAACACGTCGAACACGCGCGAGAGGATTTCTTTTCCCACAGGGACTTTCAGTGGTTCGCCGGTGTCCTTGATCGCCATGCCACGCGCGAGGCCTTGCGTCGGCGTCAACGCGATCCCGCGGAGGTGACGCGCGTCGCGCTGCGCGAGTACCTCAAGCACAATATCCTGTTGGGGCCGCGTGTGGAGCACCGAGTGAATCGGCGGCAGGAACCGGTCGAAGCGAACGTCGACCACGCTGCCGCGCACGGCGACCACCACCCCGGTGGACAAAGAGGGCGCCTTCGCGGCAGACGGCGCGACTGCCATTTGCCGATATCCTTTCACGATGTTGGGGCGATTGACGGGGTCACTTTTTCAAAGTGCCCGAGCAATTCGGTCGGGTCGGTTTTCGTGAGGTTGGAAGCAAGGACTTGGATGATCTTCTCGCGGGATATCGGCGACAGCGCGGCGAATAGTTGCTTGTGAATCGGCGCGCTCGCCGCGAGCCGGCCAGCCGTGACCTGCGCATCTCCCAGCAGGGTGTCGATTTTCTCCGCCAACTGCTGGATCAGCCGATGGTCTTGTTCGGCCTCTTGCTGCAACTGTTCGCCGGCGGAAAGATCGCCGGGCGTGACCGCAGTGCCGCCGCCGCGGGGAAAGCGGCCCGCTTGGTCGCTTACTTGATCCGACCGTTTTATATGAGCCTCCGCTGGCTTCAGTTCGGCGATCAGTTCCAAGCGCGGTTGCCGATCGTTCACGGTCTGGGTCTGGCGATAGGCGCGGAGGAGCCCGCGGTCGGTCACGATGATAAGTTTAGAGTGCATGTATTGGGGGTGGTTGGGTTACCGTGGTTGGGCCAGAAGCGACGTGTGGTCAGGAGTGGGGCGGCGGTGTCGGTGGGTTCGCGTATCGGTGAGCCTTCCCGTGGGCGGCTTTGTGGTACTGGCACCGGGGGATCCGGAGGCGCTGAGTAGCAAGCCGTGAGGAGTTTCGAGACATCGCCCGCATCGACGGCTCGGCGGCTTTCCCGGCGAGGCGTTTGGTTTTCACTCTGCCCTCACGTGGTCCCGGCGTGTGCGATCTCGTCTTTCTTGGTTTGAATAATGTCCGCCTTGCTGAGGTTCACGTGCACGCTGGAATCAACGTAACTGATCCGCGTGATATCTTTGGTCAGCACGCAGATTGTTTTGCCGGCATACCAGTGACCGGTTTCGACGGCTATTTCGCGAATTTCCCAGCTTTGCCCGTCCACCATGAAGCCGCTGACCGAGCCGGCCTCGCCGTCGGTGGCGTGGAGACCGTATCCCCTCACGGCCTTCGTGCTGCGCAGATGCAGGTCACCCTGCTGATGGGGTGCCTGGTCGGGACCCCGTGCCGGGATCGGTGGCGGGACGATTGGGCCCATCCCCCACATGCCCCACAATCCGCCGCCTTGCCAGTAGGCCGGCCAACCGTAGTAGTTGTAGTATTCGGCCTCGTAGTGCCGCGAGATGGGTCGATGCGTATCGATCGACGGGCTGTCTTCGATCTGCTTCCGGGTCAGTTTGACGTGCAGGACATCATCGGATGCCGCCGAAATGCCAAAGGCGTGACTCCCGAGAGCGTGCGAGCCAAACGCATGCGGAGTTAGCAACACTTGACGTCCCGACAACCACGAGCCGGTGTCGACTACCAGATAGCGAATCGTCCACGTCTGGTCGTCGAAGTAGAAGTCTTTCACGTGGCCAATTTCGCCGTCGGTCGCGCCAAGTTTCCTTCCGTAGATCTGTTTCGTATTTTGGAGCATGGAGGAGGATAGCCCGAATCCCGACATAGCCGAATGGGGTCTAACCCGACCGATCCGAAAGGGGGGCCGCCCGCGGGAGACCCGGCGTGGAATTGGTGCCCGGCGATCACCGCGCCGTCGAGGACCGGCCGGCCGCGTTTTCCATGGTGGGTAACACCCCATGTCGCTCGCTGGCTTCCGGCGATACCCTTTCGCTAAAGTAAATTAAATGCTTTCCGACAAACGAATTTTGCTCGGCCACTTCACCGGAGTCAGCATGGCTCTGCGCGAAACGCGGCCAGCGCACACGAGAGTTTGCGCTGACCTCTGGCCATGGTCGCGACGAGGCGAAAGGGACTCATCTGCGGCTGCGGCCGGGCCTTTAATCGGCTCGTCGCTCAGGTGAAGACTCGCGACGCCAGTTATCCTGCGGAGCCCGTGCCGCCATCCGACTGAAACAATGCGCCGTCGATTGCAGATCGTTGCCGCCTGTTTAGCCGGCTTGCTGGCCGGGGCCCTGGCGTTCCTGCCTTGGTGGCTGGGACCGGTGCTGGCGCGCATCGGCCGCCCGCAGGGCGCGACCTTCGCGGCCTACGAGCGGGTCGGCTATGCCCGCTTTGTCCTGCGCGATGTCGCGGTGCGCCGGGCCGGCATGCAGTGGGAGGTATCGCAGGTGGAAGCCGACACGCCGGTCGTCTGGCTTTGGCACCGGTGGACCGGACGGTCCACGGAAATCATCGCGGGGAAATGGACTGTCGTCGTGGAGAACCCGCGCCAGGTCGCGACCAGGACATCCGCCGGGCCTGCGCGCATCGCCCCAGCGCCGGTCGCCGGCCTCGTCCCCGTTCAACCATCCGCTAACGGCGGTTGGTTGCCCGTGCGCACCGGGTTGATGAGCCTCGCCACGGGCCTCGCCCACTGGTTGCCGCAAGCCAGGACCGGAGCCGGCGAAGTGAACTGGCCGGGCGGCGCACTCACTTGCACTTCCGCCGCCTGGTCGGCGCACACGCTTGTCGTGGCCAACCTACAACTGGGACCGTGGCAGGGAACAGCCACCGTCACCTTTCCCGCCGCTGAGACGATGCAGCTGGTCCTGCAATCCGCCGGGGCGAACAACACCGCCATCCTCACGAGTCGCGGGACTGACCTCACGGGTCACGGCACGTGGTGGGCGCAACCGGTCACGCTCAAGGCGACGTTTGGCGCGCAGGGTTGGCTGCCGCTCGCGGCGACCCTGCAGGCCGATTCCTGGACCGTGCCGGGCGCACGGTTGAAACTCGGCGACCTTTACCCCACGGTCCAAGGCCACGGCAAGATTGAGTGGCGCGACAATCGATTTAGCGCCGACGTGGCGGCCACCGGCCAACCTCTCGCCGACGGAAAAGTTCCGCCCCTGGAAGCGACGCTGCGCGGACGAGGCGATGCGCAGTCATTTACGATCGAGGAACTGCACGCCACCCTGCCGGGCATCTCCGCGCAGTTGAGCGCGCCGGTCACGTTCAATCGCCACGGCGATTTTGCCCCCGGTTCCGCCAGTTTTCACTTCGCGGTCGATCTTGCCCGGCAACCGTGGTTCACCGCCAAAGGAACCGTCAGCGGCGAGGCCCGGTTAGTAGCGGGAGTCACGCCGTCTCCCGTGGTGGAATTCGAGATGAAGGCCCGGGGCGTGACGGCCGGGGCGCTCACGCTGAGCAAAGCGAACGCCACGGGACGAGTCGCTTGGCCCCGCCTTGAAGTAACGGACGCCACGATCACTCTTTCTCCCGAGGAAACACTGACGGGGCGCGGCGGTTGGGATTTTCAAACGGCGGAGCTGCTGGATGCGGCGTGCGCCGGAAAAATCCGCCGCGTGACGCTCGCACGCTGGCTCCCGGCGCCGCTGGAATTCAACCTGCTAGCAGTCGAAGCCAAGGCCAGTGGCCCGCTCGAGCATTTGGCTCACGCCGGCACCGCCCAGGCGGACGGATTGAAATGGTCTGGACTGAATCCGCTCGCGCTCGCCGCCACGTGGCGCGGCCAGGGCCGGAGCCTCGACAATTTCACGGCCGAGGCAAAAGCGGGCGACACCACTCTCACGGCCGCCGGTTCCACCACCCGCGATGCCATCCACCTGACCGATCTGACCTTGGGGCAGGGAAACGCGACCCGCTTGAAACTTAGCGCACCGGCGACCGTCACGTGGAAACCCGCGCTGCAAATCGACTCATTGCAAATGGCCGGCGAGGGCGACGCGTCTGTCGCGGTCCTGCTGGGTGCCACCGGCCACGCGGAGTTCACTCTGCACAAGGTGTCGTCGGCGTGGTTGGCGGATCTCGCGCCCCGGCCCGGTCCGGTCTGGCAAGTGAACACGTTGACCTTTACCGGCCAGTGGGATCACGGGCCGATGACCTATACCCTGACCGCCAACTCTTCAGTTGCGCTGGGCAACAATCGCACCGCCAACCTCGACCTGTCTGCGCACGGCGACAAAAACGAAATAAAAGTCGACACCTTGCGGGCGTCCGAAGGAACCGAGGTAATTTTCCAGGCAACCGGTCGCGCCCCGCTCGTCATTTCTCCCGGCTCGTCGACGTGGTGGCAGATTAATCCGGACGGCGAACTCGCGATTGAGGCCAACACTCAACCCAACAGGCCATTCTGGACGAAGCTCGGAGAACTAACCGGGGTCGCCGTCACGGAGCCGCAGGCAACCGCGCATCTCAGGGGCACCTGGATGCAACCGCTGGGAGAAATTCATTTGCAGGCCGGGCGAATCACGGTTGATCCCACCCGCTTCAAGCGCGCACTGCCGGGGCTTGATTCGCTCGAGGCCATGCTGACCGGGGACCGCCACGGACTGAAGCTCGACACATTTTCCGTCAGGATCGAGGGCCAGATGGTCCGCGCGCAGGGCCGGTTGCAAGTGGCCCAGGGCGCCTGGGCCGAACTCATCAAAGATCCGCTTGGAGTCGCGCAGCGCAGTGCGGAATTGCATCTGGCAGTGCCGGACGCCGACCTGGCCGCCTGGGTGCGTATTCTCCCGCCGTGGCTGGCGCCCAAGGGCCGGTTGCAGGTCGACTTGAATTATCGGGGCGGCGGTCCGGTGCAGGGATTCCTGCACCTGCACGGTGCCGCAACGCGCCCACTGGGACCGCTCGGCGTTCTGCAGGAGATCAACGCCGAGGTGCAGCTGAAGGGACGCATGGCGGAATTAAGCCAGATGACGGCGACGGCCGGCGGAAGAATCGTCACACTGAGCGGCACGATCGAGTTTCCGGACAACGAGGCGCCCCGCTATGCCATGACGTTGCGCGGCACCAACCTCCCCTTCGTCCGCCAGTCGGGCCTGCTCGTGCGCGGCGATTTGGATCTCACTCTGCGCACCCCCGCCGCCGGACCACCGGTCATCGGTGGCACGGTCCACCTGCGCAACAGCCTGTTTCTATCCGATGTGCGCTCATTCCTGCCGGGCGACACCAAGGGCGACCCGCTGACGCCGCCGTATTTCGCTGTGGAAACGGCCCCGCTCAACACCTGGAAACTTAATGTGGGCGTCACGGGGGAACGTTTTCTCCTGCTGCGCACCCCCGTCTTCAACGGCACGGCCAGCGCGCAGTTTCAACTCAGTGGCACTCTCGGGGAACCGCGTGCCATCGGCGAAGTGACCATCAACCAAGGCCGGGTGCTGCTGCCCTTCGCGACGTTCACCGTCAAACAGGGCTTCGCCCAAATTGCCGAAGCGAATCCCCATGAGCTGACGATTTTCCTGCGGGCCACGGGGCGGCGCTATGATTATGAACTGACGATGGAGGTCACGGGCACCCCGGAGGCGCCCAACGTGGTGTTCACGTCGAGCCCGGCGCTCGATTCGAAACAACTGCTGCTGATGGTGATGACGGGCGTCGCGCCGCAAAACGAATTAACGGTCTCCAGCTCGCAGCGTTATGCCCGGCTGGGCACCTATCTCGGGCAGAGCCTGCTGACCAATATCGGGGGCGACGCGACCAGCGCCGATCGCCTCAGCATCGCCACCGGAGAAAACATCACCCGGCAGGGACGCGAATCCTACAAAGTGGAATACAAACTGGCTGACCGCTGGAAACTGATCGGGGAATACGATGAATTCGACGACTACAACGTCGGACTGAAATGGCGCCTCTATCCGGGCAAACACCAAACCGACGCGCCGCCCGATGACGCCAAGTAAGCGATTCTCACGGTGTTTGATGATGCTCGCCGGCCTCGCGCTGGCGCCCGCTGGAACTATGTCCGCCGCGGCGGCACCCGCCGTCGCTCCCATGGTGGGGCCCGCAACGATCAAGGTGTCCGGGGTCGGGTTTTGGCGCGACCGCGAATTGCAGCACTCGCTCCGCCTCCTGCTCGAGGCCCAGTTGGGCAGTGTTCTGGATGGCAACGCCACGGAAGACGCCGCCGTCATGCTTCTTGCCGCACTCGGTGAGGAAGGCTTCCAAAAACCCACCATGGAAATCGAGGCCAGACTGGTCGACGGGTCCGTCAGGAATCTTACATTTGACACCAGCCTGGCGACTGGGCTGCCCCGGCCCCTCCTGGCACGGGCCGTCACCTTCCACGTCAAACCCGGCGTGCGCCGGCACATCACGGCGGTAGAAATTACGGGCCTGACGGTGCTGCCATTAAAAACCGGCCGGTCGCTCTTCCGGCAGGAATCCGCCTGGTGGGTTTCAGCCAAGACCAATGCCTACTCGCCGTCACATCTCGGAAATTCCGTCCGGGCTCTCCTCGGCGAATTACGCCAGCGAGGCTACACCGATGCCACCGTGGACGCGGCCGTCTTCCCCGTGGACGAGAAAGACGGCGCCGTGACGTTGCATATCGCCGTGCACGAGGGGGCGAAATGGAGCGTCGCCGCGTTGCGCTACGAAGGCGCGAATGATTCCACCGTCACTCTGCCGTCGGCCGCCCGGTGGATCGGCCAGCCGTGGTCGGTGGAACTGCGGGAAAACCTGAAGGAGTCGATGCGGCGCGCGTACTATCAGCATGGTTATCCCGATGTGGCCGTGCGCCTCAGCGTCGAGCCGGGACCGGTCCAGAACAGCCAGATCCCCGTCACGGTCGTCGCGCACGTCGCGCCGGGCCCGCCGGTCACGATCGGGCAGGTGCGTTTTGTCGGCAACGCCGACACGCACGAATCGGTGCTGCGGCGGGCCGCGCCATTGCAGGCGGGAGAACCATTCAATCCCCTCGCGCTGGCGAACGCCCGCTACCGCATCGCGCGGCTCGGGGTGTTCGAATCGGTCGAACTGGCCGCCGTGCCGGCGGACGGCACCATGCGCGACCCGGTGTTCACGCTCAAGGAAAGCGAACGCTACGAGGCCAACCTGTTGCTCGGCTACGGCAGCTATGAGCAGTTGCGCGGGGGGATCGAGTTGCGCCAGATCAACCTCTTCGGCCGCGCCCACCAGAGCCGGCTGCAACTCGTGCAATCGATGAAAAGCACCAGCAGCGACTACACGTATTCGGTGCCGGAGCTTTTCGGTGAATCGATCGACGGCGCGGCCCGGCTCTTCGCGTTGCAGCGGCAGGAGACCGCGTTCCTGCGGCAGGAATATGGCGTGAGCCTGTCCCTGCAGCGGCCGGTCCCGTGGCTGCACGCGGAAGGCACGCTGGGCTACACCTTCCAGGTTTTGCGCAACCGAAACAACGAACTCACCACCGGGGCGACCGACGAGACGCAGGTGAATGTGGGCAGTGTCACGCTCGGTTTGAGCGGCGATCATCGCGACAACCCGCTGCGGCCGCGCGACGGCTACCGCTGGTTTACCCGGCTGGAGCATGCCGCCCGGAACCTCGGCGGATCGACGGACTTTCAACGGCTCGAACTCGGCGTGGCCTATCACACGCGGTGGGGCGAGAGCCGCTGGCTGCATTTCGGACTGACCCACGGAGTCATCACGACCTTCGGTACCACCGACGTTTTGCTGCCGGTGAACAAGCGCTTTTTCCCCGGCGGCGACAACAGCATCCGCGGCTATCAGGACGGCGAGGCCGCCCCGCGTGGCGCGGACGGACTGTTCCTCGGCGCGAAGAGCTATCTGCTGTTCAACTTCGAACTCGAACAAGCGCTGACCTCGAACTGGTCGCTCGTGACCTTCTTCGACGCCTTGGGCGAGGCGGCGCAATTGCGGGATTATCCCTTCGCCGAGAAACTCTACACCGCCGGTCTGGGCGTGCGCTACCAGACCCTGATCGGGCCGATCCGGGTCGAATACGGTCGCAACCTGAATCCCCGCCCGCTCGACCCGTCCGGCACGTGGCAAATCTCGATCGGTTATCCGTTCTAAGGGGTGTCTTCAAAATCAACAAACTTGGCCTCGGCGATGTGGGAGGGACTTTATGCCCCGACTGTTTCGGCTTCGCCCATCATTTTGTCGGGGCATAAAGCCCCTCCCACGTGATTTTGAAGACACCCCCTGGGGCGGCGCGACCTTGCCGTCGCCGCCGCCGGATCACTCATCGCCATCTTACCCGACCGCGATGCGGCGAGGACGCACCGCGGACCTGACGGTCTTGGCGGCCGAGCCGTGCAGGCGCGCCCGATAGAGCGTCGGGGCCTCGCCGGCGACGCGGCGGAACACGCGATTGAACTGGGACAGGGATTGGAAGCCGGCCGCGAAGGCCGCCTCGCTGACCCGCAGGTGAATGTTTTGGAGTTTCTTTTTCACCGCCTCGACCCGTGCCCGGGCCAGGTATTCGGTGAACGTGAGCCCCGTCGCCCGCTTGAAGAGTTTGCAGAAATAGAACGAGCTCATGTTCATGGCCCGGGCCACCACCTCCAACCCAAGTTCCTCCTCCTGGTGATTCGCAATGAACGCGCGGATTTTGGTGTTCCAGGGTGAATCGATCGTGCTCCCGTTCATGAGCAGTTGGTTGCTGACCATGGCCAGATGCTCCGCGAATGTCACCAAAAGCTGGATAATCGACCGATACTGTTCGGGCCTGATCACGCGGGTCTGAAAATAGGCGGATTCCAGCGCCCGGCGATCAACGGCCGTCCCCAGTCCAAGCGGAGCGCTTACGAGACGCGCAAGGTGCCGGAGGGAAGGCGGGGTGAGGAGCACCTGCCCCGTCTGCAGGTAGCCCAGCACGTGATGACCGATGCGCACGGGCACCATGGATTCGCTGAGTCCGGCGTAACACTGCAAGGTGATCGACTTGCCTGCCGCCGCCGCCTCCGCCTGCCGTTGAAATTGCAGACAGGCCGAACAGGATTTGTTCGCGCCGGTCATCAGCGCGCAAAACGGATTGGTGCGCTTTGAGCCCTCCAAGGGCACTTGGAAGGATCCCGCCGCGCGCAACACCAAGGGAAACCCGGTGGTGGATTCAAACGCCTGTTGATAGTCGCGAAACAGCTTCGACTGCCGCAGGCAGTGCAAGATCGCGACCCGGTTGTCGGCGACGGGTTGGGCTGCCGCCACCCCCGCCGACTGCTCAAGAACGGCTCGAATCATGGGGAGGCCATTGGTTGTGGTTCACCGTGAAAACGCCCGGCCGACCAGCCGTGACGCAGTCGGGCAGAACCAGACCGACGCCACTGCCTCCACCCGCCGGGCGATCGAGGTGGAATCCGCCACCGCCAAAGAATGGACGCAAGACATGATCGGAAGCACGGCGTTCATCGCCGGCAGACTATCCGCATCCCCGGCGGTCTTGTATGGGGTATTGCCCACCCGTCTTTTTTGGCCTCATGGACTGACGTGCGATCGGTTTTCTGGACCAGAGCTGAGTTAGCTTGAGCTGGTGGGTAACCCTCAAAAACCCACTCAAAAGTCCTAGGGCGTGTCTTCAAACCTCTATCATCACCCAAGGTCTGTCATTCTGAACGCAGTGAAGTCTAGCCAGCAGGCTGGTGTGACATCCAGCAGCACGACCGGAAGCGCCTATCGTGATGGATCCTTCGCCGAGCCTTCGGACGACAGGTCCCTCTCTAGCCGGAACGATGCAGGAGAACCCGCAACTGCTCTGGGCAAACGAAACCGAGTAGTCGCCGGGGTGGGCAGCCCGCTCGCGGGCGCTTCCCGGAGCGCGAGCAAGCTCGCTGACCCACCTCGAACTGCATCGTTCCGGCTTGATCGAGGGGATTTTCGCATCGTGGGTCCGGGGCCCCGCTGGAGAGGGGTGGTGCGTCCTGTCAGCCATCCTGTCCGCCCTAGGCTCAGCGACGGCGGAAGGCCCGGCGAAGGCTGAAGCGACGGGGTGTGTTGGGGGCTTCACGGAGTAGTGCTAGGAAAAGACGCAGGGAAGGACAGATCGTATCAGCCCTTCGGAAGGTCGAGGGCGATGCCAGCCGGCTAGCCAAAGACGAATAGACCCCGCCGCCGCAACTCGACGGCTCGCTAGCCACGCGGCGCCACCCCGAAAGGACGCCGTTCGGCCGTGCCCATTTTTCAAGGACTAGTGGGCGAGTAACCGGGCGGCGTCGGCCTGAAAGTAACGGTTCCAGGAGCGGTTTCCGGCCAGATGGTTGAGATCCTGCGCCAGCACGGCCGCGAAATCGGCCCGCGCCAACGCCTGCTCCCCCACGGCCACGTAGAAATACTTGCCCCGGCCCCAGCGCGGCAAAGTCCGGTGTTCGCCGCGGGCCACCGCGCGATCGAAGCACTCGCGCGCTTTCACCCGGTCGCCGCCCTGCGACGACGGCAGGGCGAGATAGTAGATGCCCCAGGAAAAAGTGCTCGCATACTCCTCCCAGGCGGGATCGACCGCATCCATCCGCAGCAAAACTTCCTTGGTCCCGGCCATCTGGCGGACGTTGAGGATGCGGCCGAAAAATCCGAGGCAGTCGCGGAAGATGTAGAAAATCCCGGTAGACCAGAATTGCATCGCGGCCATGTCCCGCGCGCCGAGCGCCCCGATCGCCTCCACCGTTGTCTGGCCGCCCTGCACACGACGGAGAAACTCCGGGTTGGTTGCCATCGCCCGCTCACACGCCTGCAGCGCCGCTTTGTAGCACACCAGCCGATCGCGCGCGCTTTGCCGGTAGGCCGCGCCTTCCAGCAGGCGCAGCAACCCGATTTCGGTCCAGGCCTCGGCGTCTCCGGGTTGCGCGGCCGCGATCGCCTCCCAAGCCTGGATGGCCGTGCGGGCCGACGACGCGGAGTCGATCGCATCGCCCAGCCTCCGGGCCTGCGCCTTCTCCGCTACCGTTATCGCTCGGCCCGGGCCGACCGGCAGATTCGTCCAGCCGGGGGTCCAACTTACGGCCCGTGCGCCCGGGGCAGGGCCCAGCCCCAAGGCCAGCAGGACGAGCCAGGGCAGAAACCTTCTTTTCATAACGCAGGCTTCCCATTCGCCGGGTCAGGGTGGCGGGCGATCGCGCCGGTTCGTTCCGCGGCAAACAATTCGGAATTCTGACAGGCCTCGCGCCAGAGCGAGAGCCAAGTCGGCCAATCGTGGGCGCCCGTCACGGTCTTGACGCGCGCTGGCGGTAAAAGCGTCGCGAGCATTTGGTGCCCGGGCGCCAGCGAATCACCGCGCCCGTAGAGTAGCCAGGTCGGCGGCAACGCGGCCGACCGGTTGCCGAGAAACGTCCAGAGCTGCTCCTCGACGCTGCCGGCCGTCGGATTCCGGCCGGCCGCCCACGCCGCCGGGCCTCCGGCGGCCCTGATTTGTTCGAACAGCGCGGCCTGGTCGCCCAGGTATGGGGCAAGCAACACGATCGCGTCCACCAGCCCCGGGGCATCGCGTTCGCCCAGCAGTGCGCCGAGACCGCCGAGTGAGACGCCGGCCAGCACGATCCGCCGATAACCCCGCGCGCGGGCGGGGACCAGCACATCCGTGTGCAATCGCTCGATCACGGTCCGATTGAAATAGTAGCCGAGGTGGGCATCCACCGCGATCGTGTCGGCGCTGACGCCAGCGTCGCGCAATGCGGCGGTGAAACCGTGGCGGTCAAAATCCGCCATCGAGCCGCGGCGCCCCGGCAGAAACACCACGAGTGTCGTGGCTGGCCCGACGGGGGATAGCTGCGTCGCCTGGGTGGGAATCGGCGCAGGCGTGTCGCGCAGGAAGACACTGCAACCGGCCAACGTCAGCACGGCAGAGATCAGCCATACCCGCCCAATGCTCCTCGCCGGTGACGGGAGCATGCGCGGAGCTGAAGGGCATTGTCGCGTCAGCATGCCGTCAGATTATCCGCATGTGCCCCCAGGTCAACATGCGACCGGTGCCGGAGGAGCGGCCCATTGGCTGGCTGCTCATCATTCATTGATACGCCGGCGCAAATGTTCGCCAAGAATTTCAGAAGGTGTCATGCTGTACCATTTACCTCTTGAGGTACCTACGTCTACAAGCGCATGGATTGGCGCGCAGGAAGGTAAAAGTACAGCATGACTCCTTTACTGCCCCGATTAATGCAGCCGCCTGAGGCTGCTGGGTCAGGCACCTAGCCTTTTTGATATGAATGCCTCAATCTCCTTCACCGAATACTTCACACGAAGAAGGCGGATACCTTTTTTGCGGGCATAGGCCG
>Ga0163153_10001028_pt1 | contig 45653 bp, 43 predicted proteins | sample OliLakLV19MP6IB1_FD_148629 | JGI IMG/M metagenome (GOLD analysis project Ga0163153, IMG submission 148629) | Freshwater microbial mat bacterial communities from Lake Vanda, McMurdo Dry Valleys, Antarctica - Oligotrophic Lake LV.19.MP6.IB-1 | ecosystem: Environmental > Aquatic > Freshwater >... | reverse complement strand
GCGGGGCAGACGATTCGGCTGACCTGCGTGATGGAGAAATGGTCCCTCGATCCTGGGGCGTCAGCGCTTCCCCCATTACTTCTGTCGTCGCCATGAGCCAGACGACGCACACCACTACCCTGGCTAGCACCTTCCCCAACTGGTACGTCATCCTCCTTTGCTTTCCCCTGAACGCACAGACCCTTATTCTCTCGCAGTGAAGTTATCCACACCCCTTGCCTCGGGAAAGTTTCTGCGTAGCGCTCTCGTCCGACTATTGGCTCGCGTACCGGAAGTTCAATTGTGACCGTGCAAGAGAGATACTGGAGAGTCGTTACGAAACTGTTATCGAGATATTGGCCGGCTGTTAATTCTCGTAACCGCCCGTCGTGAAGGCCATTTTCCCCTTGCCATCGATACTGGTCTGTTGCTAGGAAAAACCATGCGCTCTCATCTGCCGATCCCCGGTACGCGAAAGCTGGTGGCCTGCCTGTATCTGGGTCTCGTGACGTTCACTACCGCACACATCGTGAACGCCTTTGTCAGTCATGCGCTGCTCAAGCCTGAAACGCTTGCCCCGCCGTTGCCCGCGCAGGACAATCCTCTCAGGCCTTCCGTGTCAACTCAGCAGTTGGCGCAGGACATGATGACTCGCGGTCTGTTCTTACTGCCCCCGGAGTTCTCCCAGGGTCAAGGATCTTCAACAGCCGCTCAACTGGGGCCTCCGCTCGAAGTGGCCAAGAAGCTGTTGTTGCACGGTACGGCGCTCGGGATGGGCGATATGCCGATGGCGATCGTTCAGGATCAATTAACGAAGCAACAGAAATTGCTGCATCTCCATGACCGTGTTCCCGACGTGGGGGAAATTGTTTCCATAGAAAAGTCGCGTGTCTTGTTCAAAGATAGGGGGCAAGAAGAATGGCTTGACCTGGCGATGCTCACCGACTTGGAACAGGCCCGGCGCATGCCGCCTACCCCGGAACCCTCACCAGGACAACCACGTACTCTCTCTCAACCTGCCAGTTCGACACACCTTGCCGGTCTCAGGCCGGTGGTGTCGCTGGCTTCCAGTATCTCCTCTCCTGCCAGGAGTCGGCCGATTCACATCCTCGATCGTCGTGAACTGTCCAAGATTTTCTCGGATATCCCTCTCCTCCTCCTGCAAGCCCAGCCGGTCGTATCGCTGATCGACGGACGGCTCAATGGCATCCTCCTTGAGGCAGTGCGCGCCGACAGTTTGTACACGACAATGGGGTTGCAGACGGGCGACGTGCTGAAGCGATTCAATGGAATGGAACTCCGCGAGACAAGTATGCTCATTCCCGCTCTCACGCAGATGAAGGACGAACAGAGAGTGAAACTGGATGTTCTGCGCGACAAGACGCCGCACATTTTTACCTACGAAATCCGATGATCGATCCGAGACTCTCACTCGTCTCCCTGCACACCTCCCCCTGTGCGAGCTTGCGCAGCCCCGCCTGTCCTCTCAACCGATCGTTGGCAAATTAACCGAACGTTAATCTTTGCGTAATGGGACCGTCATTGGCGGCGGAATAAGGTGGCTCGGATTTTTATCGGCTGGTTGGACATCCCTTTGCGTGCAGGGTTCCCCCGTTGGGACAAGGAGGCTGGAATTGAGTCGGCTCGTAACATTTGCGGTGTTGATGATGGTATTCCTCCTCCATGTAGAGCCGGCTCGCAGCGAATGGTACGCGAGCGGCTATGGAGGCTATAGTGCGGCCCAGCCGCTCAAGGATGTGACCATGGATAATTTCGGAGAAAGATCGGCAGCGGAACGTTACCAGTTCACCACGAATAACCTGACTCTTGGAGATATGTTATCCCAGAACTTCCAGGCCTCGGACCTGTCCCTCAAGCAGTCCGCTCTCATAGGCGGCAAGGGTGGATATTTCTTCAACGCCGAGGGCTTCCCTTGGCTAGGAGTCGAGTTAGAAGCGTTTACGACGAAGCCGACGATCAAGACGCAGACGGTCTCAACGGAGCAGGGTATTATATTTACGAAACGCGACTTCAACCCAGCTTGCCCACTTCCTGCACCCACTAACCAATGCTCGGGCCAAGAACACCTGAGTTCGACGGTGGATGCGACACAGAGCTCGCTCCGATTAGTCACCGTCGTCTTCAATGTGGTGGCTCGCTATCCCGGGACAATCTTCCAACCTTATGTCGGCGTTGGAGCCGGCGCCTTCTATTTCAGCAGCAGCGGCCAGATCGATGGTCGTCAAGTGGTGCCGGGACTCAACGTACAGACAGGATTGAAGGTGCTGGCAACCAAGGAATGGGGCCTCTTTGTAGAAGGGAAGTACAACTACGCCACGATCACAAACCTCGATCCCACCGGCTTTGGACTTAGCGGTGTTTACAATGCTTTCAATGTCCTCGCCGGTGTCGCGTACCATTTTTAGCAGGATGCTAAAAATGGTCTCCGGACAGTCTTGTTCATCGGGCTGTTCTCCCCATCCTGGTATTTGAGATATACGAGATAGACCGGACTTGGCACATCCGCCTCATTTAGGGATTGCTTCCCCCACCATTCATCTGCGACATTTAACGGTCCCGTAAGGAGACCGTGATGGCTCGTGCCGACAAGCTTCCTTCGACATCGCCAGACCCGGCTACTGTCAACCCGACTGTTCAATCGATGGTCGAACGTGAAATCAAACTGTCGGTCGATGACCATTTCCGTCTGCCCAAACTCACCGGCATCCCGCTCCCGCGACGTCTGCTGACCTCGACCTATTACGACACCTCCCAGTACGACCTGGCCCATGCGGGAATCACCCTCCGCCATCGAGTTGAGCGCGGGAAACAGTCCTGGCAACTGAAACTCCCTTTGATGAAGGACCGGCAGGAAATTGAGCTGGTCGATCGCCAATCTATTCCACCGACAATCTTCCGCGACCTGCTCTTTCTCCCTCTCGGACAGCGGGAACTTGTGCCAATCGCGACCTTGCGAGTCTGGCGGGCAGGTATCCGTGTGCGCATAGACCATGCCCCTGTTGCAGATGTCACGCTCGACCACGTGTCTGTCATGAAGGACGGAGCAGTGATGCAGCGCTTTCGAGAACTCGAAATCGAACAGATGAACGGGAAGAAAAACACGCTCCCAGGCCTTGAACGGCAGCTCCGTCAAGCGGGAGCCGAAGATCATGACGGGCGCCCCAAGCTCTTTCGCGCGCTTTCTTTGGTAGCTTCTGACCCTGAACCACTGCCGGCATCGGATGCGCCGGCCTTGGCCCATGTGAGACGGGCTCTCGCACATCATGCCCAATGGCTGCTTTCGCATGACCCAGGCGCCAGGCTTGGAAGGGAACCAGAAAGCCTGCACCAAATGCGTGTGGCTACAAGACAGTTGCGCGCCATCCTCCGGACCGCCAAGCCCCTGCTGATTCCTGAATGGGCAGACTCGTTGCGAGATGAGTTGCGCTGGCTCGGCCGACTGCTGGGACCAGCCCGCGACCTCGACGTGCAACTCGCCTATTTCCGTGAGGAATCTACCTCGTTGGATGCCCGAGACCGCCGGCCATTGACATCGTTCATCGCCCATCTGGAAGCACAGCGGACCAATGCCCAAGAGGTCCTGCTGAAGGAACTGAAGAGCGCACGATATCTTGATCTCGTCAGGCGGCTCCAGGACGCGCCGCACGACCCGACGGCCGTCGAATCCACCGCAACGTTGCGCGACCTCGCCGAGCAGGAGTACACAAAGTTGCGACGCGCCATTCGCCAAGCTGGCCGCGTACCCAACAGCGCCACAATCCACGAGGTCAGAATCAAAACAAAACGAGCCCGTTATGCCGCCGAACTTGCGGGACCGACGGTCGGCAAGCTGGCCACTCGATTTATCAACAAAGCCCGCGCTGTGCAGGACGTCCTCGGTATGCACCAGGATGCCCTGCAAGCTGAAACATATATCCGAACATTCCTCAAACATTCGACCAGCACGCGGGCCGCTTTTGTTGCGGGACGCATGGTCGAACGCCAGCGACGGCGTCGTGAGAAGGCCAGAAAAAAAATGCAGCGGCTCTTCCGTAGCCTATTAAAGCGAGGCGAGAAAGCCTGGGAAAAAGACTGACAGGATGCGCGACGAACGGGATCCTAAGTTCTAGGTTCTGAGTTTTAAGTTCTGAGTTCTAGGAACCTCGAACCCTCGTCCGTCCCACCCGGCAATTGTGCACAGTGTTTTCTTATCGCTGGCCGAAGGACCGCACATATCGCAGCACCTGCCAGGCTTCTTCTTCCGTGAGTACGAGCGGAATAAATGAAGCCATGGCCGTGCCCTTGCTGCCATTTTTCAGAATCCAGAACAGTTCCCCATCGGTTCGCGCGGCTTGCCAGTCACGGTCGGTGAAGTCTCGCGGTAACGGGCCTTTCAGGCTGCCAGGGTCGATGTCGCTTCCCAATAATCCTTTGCCGTCCGCCCCGTGGCAGGCACGGCAGAATCCTTTACCCTCATAAATCTTTTTTCCATTCTCAACAGTGCTCGTCGTAGCAGGCAAAGGATTGCTCATTGCCCTCGCAACATCGAATTGATCAGCCGGGACACGAGACCTGAGTATCTCCTGGTCGGCGCTCCAGACAGGGGAAGCCCACACCGTACCCAATGAGAAGACAACGGCAAGGAGGAGAGATTGTTTCATGGGATGAGACCACCGGCAGAGCGGGTTCCCCGCTCTGCCGGCATGCCATTCTACAGCAATTATTCTGTTCTAAACTTGTGGCCGACTGATTGCGGGTGCCCGACTATGCCATTGGGCGCCTTGGCTCCATCCGGCCAGAGATGGAAGATAATGCCGTCAGTCTTGGCAGCGATCGCAGCAATTTCCTTGGCCTGGGCTTCTGGCATATCCAATACTTGCACACGACCGGTGGCAATTTCGACTTCGTGGTCATGATAATACTTGTTCCAGGTCTCAAGGGGGACCTGAGTGCGGGACACGGACTTGGCGACGAAATATTCTACATCCGTCAGGGTGGCGTTGGGGTCGGTGGATTCAAAGAGCAGACACTGAATAATTTCCGAAGAGACCGGCTTACAGTAGTGGTGGTAGGGGCCATGGACCGTACCGTCTTCGAACTTATGTGGCGCCATCACGTGGATATTGTACCCTTGAGCCGGTCCCGGCTTCGGCGTAGCCATCGCCGGGCTGGAGCCCCCTCCATGCATTTCCGCACAGCCGGTCAACAAGGCGAGGCTCAAGGCCCCAAAGATCGCATATGTGTTCGACTTCATAAGATACTCCTCTGGTTGTAATGGTCCGACCTAGGCTCCACCCCTGGAACCTACGAAATATTCCTGTTCCGTTTGAGACATCAAATGGGAATAAGATTCAGAACAATAAGCCCAGACACCTGGACATAGCAATCTTGGTGGGTGGCATGCAGAGATGCAGATCGGGAACTAGCGACCGACGGTGGATTTCATCAAGCTATCTGCCTGTGGAGGCGAGAAACCCTGGTATCCTCTGTGGCGCTCAGCGAGTTCCAATACGGAAAAAGGCTGGCCATCCACCATTTCCGGTGCCGTGAAGATTTGTCGTAACTGGCCACCCCGAGCCCCGACGATCTGGCCGACAAACACCACCCCCTGTGCCTTCAACCGTTCAATCGCCCGCTCGATGTCTTCTACGCGCACCGCCACATGATGGAATACCTGATCGCCAAACTTATTGACCCAACCGGGGATGATACTGGTACGGCCTCGATCGTCGGAGTAGGCCTGATCCACAAAGAGCGCCGGGTACCCGACCTTCCGGTAGACCTTCGCATACCAGTCTGCATACTCGATCGTTTCGCTGTACCCATACCCAAGCCTCGTGAACTCCTCCGCACGCTGGTCGATATTCAACGTCCGCAGCGTGAGATGGTCTGCCACCGGATAGAAACCGACTCCTGCTGCATCGAGCAAGTCGCGCAACAATGTAGCTGCCCGATTGCGCGACACATAGTTGTCGATCATTCTGGCAATCAGCGCGTCCAACTCAACGCCTTGTTCCATATCCACGCTCCTTGTTACTCAGTCATGGACGCTATGAGCCGAATTGAATGCCCTGGGCTAACGGCAAATCATGACCCCAGTTGATCGTATTCGTCTGCCGCCGCATATAGGCTTTCCATGCATCCGAGCCGGCTTCGCGTCCTCCGCCGGTTTCCTTTTCACCGCCAAAAGCGCCGCCGATTTCTGCTCCTGACGTCCCGATGTTCACATTGGCGATCCCGCAGTCGCTGCCGACAGTGGAAGTGAACCGCTCGCTGCTCCGTACGTCGGACGTAAAAATCGCAGAAGACAGGCCTTGGGGTACGGCATTCTGCAAGGCGATGGCGTCGTCGAGTGCCTTGAAGGGCATGACATAGAGAATCGGCGCAAAAGTTTCGCGCTGGACGATAGGCCAATGATTCTCCGCTTTCACAATCGTCGCCTCCACGAAATAGCCGGGCCGATCCAGCACCTGCCCCCCGTAGAGGACTGCCCCCCCCGCCTGTTTCGCCTCTTCGATCGCTTTCCGATAGGTCTCAACCGCAGCTCGATCGATCAATGGACCCAAGAGCACGCCCGGCTCCAATGGATCGCCGATGCGGATCTGTTTGTATGCCGAGATTAATTTCGTCACCACCTCATCGTAACGAGACTCGTGGACGAACAGCCGTCTGGTCGTCGTGCAACGTTGACCGGCAGTACCAACCGTACCGAACACGATCGCGCGAATCGCCAAGGAGAGGTCCGCCGTCTGATCCACGATAATTGCATTGTTCCCACTCAGTTCTAACAACGTCCGCCCCAACCGTTGCGCCACAGTCGTGGCCACTGCTCGACCGACCGGCACAGACCCCGTGAACGAGATCAACGGCAATCGATGATCCCGGACCAGCGTCTCCGCGAGGGTCTTTTCGGCCGTCACGATCAGTGAGAAGATCCCTCGATAGCCCTGTTGCTCCATCACTCGATTGCAGAGGTGCTGCACGGCAATCGCGCAGAGCGGCGCTTTCGGCGAAGGCTTCCAGACCACCGTGTCTCCAGCAATTGCAGCCAGGAACGCGTTCCAGGCCCACACCGCGACGGGAAAATTGAAGGCGGTAATCACCCCGACCGGCCCGAGCGGATGCCATTGCTCCGACATTCGGTGCTGTGCCCGTTCGGAATGCATCGTCGATCCATACAGCATGCGTGATTGCCCCACGGCAAAGTCCGCCATATCGATCATTTCCTGAACTTCGCCGTCCCCCTCCGCTTTGATCTTGCCGACTTCGAGCGACACCAACGAGCCGAGCGAATCTTTATGTTCCCGCAACGATGCGCCAAGCAACCGGATGAGTTCTCCCCGCTTGGGAGCCGGGACAAGCCGCCATTGCTGGAATGCCACCGCAGACTCCCGCACGATGTGCTCATAGTCATCACTTGAACAGGTGCGAATATGCGCAATCGTCTCGCCGGTCGCCGGATTCACGGATTCCAACAGCGATGTGTTCTCGCCGGAGGCCCACCAATGGGTCCCGGTACTGCCACCGCTGTTGATGGCGCTCAAGCCCAGTCCCTTGAGAATTCCCGCGATGGGCATCATCGGTAACAGGCTCCAAACCGATTCTTTAGGACGTCTTGCAATGGAAACGACTCCTGGGTCACGAATCCCTTGTACTGGTTGGGCGCCGCGAGCACGAGGTCAGCCACGGCGCAGAGGCTCGAGGCGGTCGTCATTTGAATGGCAGACCACAGCTTCCCTTTCACACATTGAGGATAGATCTTCTTCACGTAGTTCTCTTCGAACAAGGCGCCCCCCCGCATTCCCATGACGGAGGTATAGATCAGCACGACATCCTGTAGTGTCTGGGGAACTGCCCGTTCCAGGATTCGCTTGAGTGTCTCACGGTCCTCATTCAACTTGAGATCGTTCATCAATAGGTGAATTTTCTCGCAATGGCCAGGATACCGCAGCGTCTTGTAGTTCATGGTCCGGACTTCCCCTGCATAAGTATCTGCCAATGTTCCCAATCCGCCTGACGTGTTGAACGCTTCGTACAAAAGTCCATCCACCTCGATCGTCTCATACCCTTCGAGGGGTAGGAGGGGCACCTTCTCTCCCCCTTCAATTCCGTAACAGATGTTGCCGTACTCGTTGATCAACCCATCGGTGGACCACGTCAGTGAATACTTGAGAGCGTTACTCGGATGAACCGGCAATGCACCGACCCGCATTTTGACCGTATCCACTGTATCGAAATGGGTGATCAAATCGTGCGCTGCGATACTGATGAACCCGGGGGCCAAACCACATTGCGGGACAAAGGCTTGAGGCGAATCGGCACTCAGGACTTTGACCTGATTGGTGACTTCGACATCCTCCGTCAGGTCAAAATAATGAAGCCGGTGTTCCCGAGCCAATCCGGCGACAACGGGGTTGCAGAAATACGGGAGGCTCGATAGGACCGCATCGAATTGATGCGCCTTCAAATATGCGCTGATGGTGTCGGGATGTCGGACATCAAGGAGCAGAGGCGTAACTCGCGAGAGACCAAGGTCCTCAACGAGCCGCTTGGAGGCATCGAGGCTGATGTCACCGAGACAGACCTCGTAGTCGCCGCTCTCTGCTAAGAGGCAGGCAACCAGAGATCCGATCTTTCCAGCGCCCAAGACGAGTACACGGTGCATAGCAGGCCTCATGTGCCATTATTATACTCCTGTCCTGGCAGGATGCAGCTAGAAAATAGACGATTGTACCTCGTGAACACTTCGATGGTTCACATGTGCGTCAGAACCATGGGTATCTTATTGCCAGCACCAAAAGTGGTGAGGTCGCGCACGCCGATGGCCGACGAAAGTTGCTCTGTAATGTATAAGATACCGGCATCGCTGAGCCGAGTTAAGATCTTCCCCCGACGGAAATAGACTAGGCATTTTGACAAGGGCAGGCTAGCGAGGGCGCCTGACTTTATAATGAAAAACTGTTTAACTTATTGTTTTTGCTGAATATATCTGCCGTGAAGCAGACACGGGCTTTGTGTTATCCTGATTCATTATTAGGAGCAACTGTGATGTTACGCATGCCCTCTCGAGTCATCCTTCCTTTCGGATACCGGATCTCAGTGCGTCAACTGTCCGATACCGACATGGACCGTCGGGACCCGAATGCCGATGGGATCTGGGACGACGACACAAAAACTATTTATCTTCGTAAGCGCTTGCCCATGACCAGGCGACGCTACATCCTAGCCCATGAACTTGGCCATGCCTGGCTCGACTGGCAGCATCGGCACTTAGATAACGGCAAAGCCAAAACATAGCAGGCTGCTGAAAAAGTCCGCCAGCTTCGTTCTCGGCTCATCGAAATCCTCAATGTACCCCTAAGGGTACACCTCCGGTTTCGACTCGCCTCGGGCCTCGCTGGACGAACTTTTTGAGCAGCCTGCCGATGTATTTCCCCACCGCCTCAGACTTGGAAACCATTCAATCAGCGAACCCGCACTCGTTGCGCCGTTAGCTGATCTTAGCTCCGGCGAGTTTGCACACCACAGTCCACTCCGTTTCTGTCACCGGCTGAACCGAGAGGCGGGAGCCTTTTTGCAACAAGACCATACCCTTGAGTTTCGGTTCCTGCCTCAGTCGGTCGAGCGAGAGACTCGTCTTGAAGGTTTGCCGATACTGAATGTCCACCATGTCCCACCGTGGAGCGGAGGGAACGCTGCCTGGGTCATAGTGGTGACTAGCCTTGTCGAACTGTGTCGCATCGGGGTAGGCGGTCCGCACAACTTCCGCAACTCCCACCACAGCAGGCGGCTCAGCGTTACTGTGATAAAAAAGTATCCGGTCGCCGGTGGCCATTGCACGCATGAAGTTGCGCGCCTGATAGTTCCGCACCCCATCCCAACAGGTTGTCTGTTTGGGAGACTGAGCGAGATCCTCGATCGAAAACACGCGAGGTTCCGACTTCATCAACCAATAACAACGCCCTTGTGCCATCACGTTACCCCTCTCTGCTTGGTCATTTGCACCACTCCATGTATGCTATCGGCAATACCCCCTATTCGATTGAGGTTTGCCGATGGAACTGACGCCATTCTTCTTCGGTCTCTATAAGTTCGTCAAGTACGGCCTTTACCCGCTCACGTGGATGGCACTGCTCCTTGGAATCGCGACGGTCTTGGCTCTCTTCCCATTCTCGCCGACACGACTGCGGTGGGTGCGCAAACTTCTCTTGTCTGCGCTCCTTCTCCTTGTGGCACTATCCAGCCCACTGGTCGCTACCCCACTAATTGGGTTACTCGAATCTTGGTATCACCCGCCACAGCTGACATCGTCCGATCACTTCGATGCGATCGTCGTGTTGGGAGGAGGTGTCGACGAGAAAGGCTCGCTTCGGCCTACCACCGAGCCATCTTCCTATTCTAGAAACCGAACCACCTGCGGCGTGGACCTCTTCCAGCAGGGCTATGCGCCCACCCTAGTCCTAACAGGAGGCGATGCTAGAATCTTCGGCACAGGCCCTCAAGAGGCGGTCCAAATGAAACGATGGGCAGTTCGCCTCGGCGTTCCCGAATCCGCCACAAGGATCGATACCGAGGCCCGAAACACCTACGAGAACGCGACTGGGACCAAGCGTCTGATTGGACCCGCCTCGATTCTCCTCGTGAGTTCAGCCAGCCATCTGCCACGCGCGGTCCCATTGTTCACGAAGCAAGGCTTCCGCGTGACGCCCGCCCCCTGCGATTATGCTTCGCAGAACCTGCCGAGAGAAAACTGGGACAACGTCGACCCCTTTGATGTCTTGCCGAACGATACCTCACTACAACAAACCCGGGAAGTTGTATCGGAAGTGGCCGGCATCGTGATTTATTGGCTAGCGGGAAAACTTTAGCAGGATGCTGAAACAGTCCGCCAGCATCGTTCTCGCATCGCTCAGAGGCTCGGAAGAACTGGAGGGTATTTTCCGTTCGCCAAGAGTCATTATATGAGCGAACGGCTACACAAAGTTCGGTTGGTACCTCGTCACCTCTTCGCTCGCTACGGCCTTGCTGGACAGTCTGTTTGAGCATCCTGCAGAATTGCTCTCCTGTTGTCCCACATGTACGGGCCGTCGAAGTTTCAACCCATCTAAATAGTTTTTCAGCATCCTGCTAGTCTGAAGTTTCGAGAGCGGCCAGCAACGCACGATACGTCAACGCTCGAACTGTATCCTTCGACGGTGCCTGGTCACTGCTGTTGATTTCCATCCATACGCGTTCTGCCACCTGGGTGCGGGCATCGTTACACAGCCCCCACATTTGATGGAGAAACCCGTCCGGCAATCCAACTTGCATCCCTTCAGATTCGATACGATCGTCTAGTAGCGCCAATAAATCTGACAGCGCCTGATCCGACCCATAGGGCGTAGCGGCAAACCCAAAAGAGGCATGAGTCGCCGTCTCCTGCTTCGCCTGTTCAACCAGATCCCGCATGTATTCTTTGAGCAAGCCCACCACATGACCAGACAACGCCATGCTGTTCTCCTTTGCCCGCATTATGCGGCTATATCAGAATGGGAACAACAACCGCCGCGCGTCCGGAACAAGCACGCTTCGAAATCCGACTTTCGGATCGCGCCACTCTTGCTTGTCTCGCATGTCCCGCCTACTCTATGATGCCGACCAAACAGCAGAACGAGGCGGAGGATTGTGATGGTTGAACGATTTGAGGTGGCACTGAACACCCCCGCCGGGCGCCTGACCACGGCCATCGATGTGCCGACTGGACTTATCCCCATCACCGCGATCGTCCCGCTCACACGCCGTCTGGGAGATGAAGCCGCAGAGTTGGAGATCCAGCAAGCCATCGAAACCGGCCAATCCATTTCATGCCGAAAGGGCTGCGCCGCCTGTTGTCGCATGCTGGTCCCGCTCTCTGCACCGGAAGCGTTCGCGCTGCAAGAGTATGTGAAGCAACTGCCGGCGGATCGACGAACCCAACTGCTCAACCGCCTCCACGACACGAAAGATCGCATGAAGCAAGCTGGTTTGTGGGATCGGATGAGCGACGTTGCAGAGGCCTCCAAGCAGGTATCGGATGAAGAACTCGATCCGATCAATCAGTCGTACTATGCCCTGAGAATCCCCTGCCCCTATTTAGAGAACGAGCTGTGTTCGATTTACGAGGCACGGCCGGCCGCCTGTCGAGAGCTCCTCGTCACCTCACCAGCGGAACTCTGTCAGGATCTGGTGCAGAACCCGGTCACGCCCCTGCCGATCTCGATGCGAATGAGCTCCATCCTCGGGCTGACCTGGGGCGCCTTAACCAACTCTCCGCCTCGACTCATCCCGCTCCCGATGGCCTTGGAGTGGGCAGCGCGACACGAAGAGGAGTCTCAACGGACGTGGCCCGGCTCATCCCTCTTAGACCAAGTCCTCGACAACATGTGGCGGTTTCTCAGCCAGGCATTTCAAAAGAAGTGATGAGTGATCAGTGATGGGTGATACGTGGAAGACGATGGGATTATAACCTAATGGCTCATCACCGATCACTCATCACCCATCACTGACCCCAAAGGAGACACGCGAATGCAAAAACCCGTCATCGTCTGCTTAGATCTCGAAGGGGTGTTGGTGCCGGAGATCTGGATCAACGTCGCACTCAAGACCGGCATTGAGGAATTGAAAATCACCACACGCGAGATGCCGGATTACGATGCCTTGATGACCAGGCGCCTGGCCATCCTGGATCAACGCAACCTCACCATTCATGATATCCAGAGCGTCATCGATAAGATGGGTCCACTGGAAGGGGCCGTCGATTTTGTCGGCTGGCTTCGTGAACGATGCCAAACAATTATCTTGTCTGATACGTTTTATCAGTTCGCCCACCCGCTGATGCGGCAATTGGGATTCCCGACCATCTTTTGCAACCAGTTGGAAATCGATTCAACCGGCCGCATCGTGAATTACCACATGCGGATGCCAAATCAAAAAAAACACTCGGTGGCGGCGCTGAAATCCCTCAACTTTCATGTTCTAGCCGCCGGCGACGCTTATAACGACATCGCCATGCTTGGAGAGGCCCATGCGGGATTCTTCTTCTGCCCGCCAGATCACCTCCCCAAGGAATTCCCTCAGTTTCCGGTGACCAAGACGTACGAAGAACTCAAAATGCATTTCGCACAGGCAGGGAATCTGAAATAGCTGTCAGCATTCAGCTATCAGCTAGAGAGGTAGCCAAACACGGATGCGGGACTTCAGGCAACTCAAAGTTTGGGAAAAAGCTCACGGGTTAAGTTTGGCAATCTATAAAGCTACGGCGACTTTCCCCCAACAAGAACTGTTTGGTCTCACCAGTCAGCTAAGACGCGCCGCAGTGTCTGTACCAGCCAACATTGCAGAGGGTTGCGGAAGGAGCGGCGAACCAGAGTTGGCTCGATTTTTAAGAATTGCGCTCGGATCGGCAAGTGAACTCGAATATCACATTATCCTCTCAACCGACCTGTGTTACCTCAATAAATCCGTCAGCCAACAGCTCTTCAAGCAGGTAACTGAGGTGAAACGCATGCTGACCTCTCTTATTCAGATGCTGACAGCTGAAGGCTGATCGCTGACGGCTATTTATCCCCATTCACCACTTCCAGTACGCGCCGGCCATATCGCTCTGCCTTCAGCGGGCCGATGCCGGGAATCTCCATCAGGGCGGCTGACGTCACGGGCTTGTGGCCGGCAATGGCCTTCAATGTTTTGTCGTGAAAAATCAAAAAGGCTGAGACGCCCTCTTCCTCGGCAAGCTCTGTGCGAAGCTGCCGGAGCCGTTCAAAGAGCTGTGGGTCCGCCGGCGACGCTCGGATAGCAACAACAGAGGAGGCCCTTCCATGGGACGACTCCATTGCCGATGAATTGGACTGTGGCTCTTCCGCCTGCTTCAACGCGACTGCGCTGATTCCTTGCAAGATCTCCCGCCCCTTGCCTGTCACATCGAGCGTGGGATACTCCGTGCCTTCGACCTGAAGATAGGCCGAGTCGATCAGGTCCTTCACCAGACCAGTCATAGACTGCTTCGAGCGTGTGCGACACATTCCGTATGTCGGACACTCTTCTGCGCCATACGTCTGCATCGCTTTCGAACGGCTTCCGCGGAGAATGTCGACGATTCGACTCACACCGAACCGACCTCGACACCAGGACACAGTCTCTAAAATAGCCTTCGTGAATGCGGCATCGTCGTGGGAGGCCTCTCGACTCAGCTGCGGCGCAGGCACGACACAACGGTCACAGAGACCGCAGGGGCCCAAAGCCCGCTCAGCCTCATCGCTGAAGTAGTCAAGAATCGCAAGTTGCCGGCAGGTCGATACCGAGACATAGCCCAACATTTCTTGTAGGAGCGTCCTCATCCGCTTTGCGCGTTCGATACCTTCGAGATCTTGTGATGCCTGCTGAATGAAATATTCCTGCGTAGCCAGATCCCGTTCATGAAACAGCAAGCAGCAGGCCGCGGGTCGTCCGTCGCGACCAGCCCGCCCGACTTCTTGATAATAGGCTTCCACGCTTCCTGGAATATCAAAATGGACCACCAGCCGGACATCCGACTTATCTATACCCATACCGAAGGCATTCGTCGCAGCCAAAATCCTCACGGTCCCGCGACGAAAATCGTCATGCACGAGCTGCCGTTCCTCATCTGAAAGACCAGCATGGTAATAGCCAACAGACTGATGAGACCGTTCCAGCCATTCCGCAACCTCCTCCACTGCCCGGCGCGTGGCACAATAGACCAGAATTGTGCCCCTCTCCGTATCACCGACCAGCCGCTCCAACACTGCCAGTTTTTCCTGGCGGGACTGGCAGAGACGAACAGACAACGCAAGATTAGCCCGACGGAATCCGGCAACCAGCTTGAACGGATCACGGAGCGACAATCGTGTGCACAGATCCGTTTGAACTCGGGATGTGGCAGTGGCCGTCAAGGCCAAGCAAGGAGGGTTCGTGAGTTCCTGACGAAGGCGGCCAATTTTGAGATAGTCTGGCCTGAAATCGTGGCCCCACTGGGAAATACAGTGCGCCTCATCGACCACCAACAACGAAACCCAGAGTGAACGCAAGAGCTGAAGAAATCCCTCATGCTGCATCCGTTCCGGAGCCAGATAGAGCAACTGGAGCCGCTTCTGATTGAGATCTTGAATCACGCGGTGCTTCTCAGCACCCGTGAGGCCTGAGTGAAATGCCGCTGCCGCGATCTTTCGCTGCTTCAAGCTCGCTACTTGATCTTGCATGAGCGCGATGAGCGGAGAGATGACCAGGGTCAACCCGGGCAGGAGAGTCGCAGGCAATTGGTAGCAGAGCGATTTGCCCAGGCCTGTCGGCATCACCGCCATCGCATCACGGCCGGCCAGCACGGCGTGAATGATCTCCTCCTGGCCTGGCCGAAACTTTGTGAAGCCAAACTGATCGTTGAGCTGTCGAGTCAGATCATCCACGGTGAGAGTATTCGGGAAAAAGAATGGTGGTGAAGCGTAAGCGAGAACGGAGTATAGACGAGCGCCCCGCAAATTCATAGCTGGGGTTTGAGCACACACTGATTGTTCAGTCGCCCCTATGGCACTATCTTCATTGCGTCTCCATACGGCATCGGGTACCGTAGCGCCCATGTCTCTGCGCCTCGTATCGGCATTGTCGATCCTCTTGCTGGCAACGGGGCAGGCGCTGCTTGCCTCCTGTAATAATCTTGAAGTGCCGAGCTTCACACATTCCACAGAGCGGGGACCGGTCATCCCGCTGTCGGTCAGGCTGGTCTTCGATGAGTCTGTGCGCTCAGCCATCGTGGAACAGACGATCTGCGCCGACGTGCTGTGGAAAGGACATCTGGGCGATGCGATCGTGAAATCTTTCTCCGAAATCGGACGGGTCCGATTGACTCAACTGACGATCGGAGACCCATCGGGAACGGCACAACTCGCCACCGCTCCTGCATCCGAATTCACGGCTTTCATCACGCTGGCCAGCGCCTCATTCACACCAACATCACGCAGCGGGTCAGACGACAGCAACTACCTCGCTCAATTCGATGTCCGCCTTGTGGCGACCTTTCAAGACACTCAAGGACGCGGGTTCCCTGAAGCGCCGATGGTCTATTCAAATCGAGTGGCGTTGTGGACCCCTCACATCGGTGGCAGCAACAACCAATGCGCCACCGAGCAGTTGGATGCTGCCGTACGAACAGCAACCGATCATCTTGCCGACCAACTCATGGGATACCTGGCGCAGTTGCGGAAGAAAACGCAAGGGGAAGATACCATGGCCTCTCGGGGTGCGCCGGCGGCGTCCGCACCATTGTCCGTAATACGGCCAGCCTCAACCACCGCCGGAAGCGGCCACAACCAGGACCGACATGCTGTGATCATAGGCCTAGCCCAGTACCGATCCCCATGGCCGGGCTGGCAGGACGGACTCTCGTTCGATATCAAGGAAACCGTTTCCCTGTTTGCCGATTCCCTCAATATACCGAAGGAACAGACCTTGCTGCTCCAAGATGAGCTAGCGACCCGCACCGACATCGAAGAAGCCCTTACCCTCTGGCTGCCCAAGCGGGTCAAGAAAGATTCAATCGTGTTCTTCTACTTCGCCGGACATGCACGTACCGATTCCAAAACCGGTGACATACTTCTGATACCCTATGACAGCGCCCCGCAATCGTCGCCGTCTCGGTTGATATCCCTCCGGTTTCTCCAAAACCGACTGGTCAAGCTGGGTGCTAGGCTCGCGGTCGCCATCATCGAAGCACCGGTGACCACGGGTGCGGCGGCGAAGAACAGCACAAACCGACGCGCCGATCCCAATTGGATCGGCGATCTTGATGGACCGTCCAGCGTTGGAACTGGAGCGATCATTCAAGTTTCCAGGCACAGCTCGTTGTCACAAAGTCGTGAGAGCCTGTTGAACGGACTCACCGGCAAGGCAGACCTTGACAAGAATGGAACCGTCACCGTCGGTGAATGGCTCCGTTCGCTCAGGTCCATCGCCATAACGGCTCCGGCGCTCCCCCCCAACCTCGCAATCCAGTCCATTCCACTAAGCCGCGCGAACCAGCCATAAAGCGCTCATGCCTGACCATCTTGTCGGTCTGTTTGGTTAAAATACTCTGCACAGTCGAATGAGCCAATGAATCGTGATTAGAAGTTCACATGCACCTGCGTATAGGCCCAGATCGAGTTCACCGCTGACGCTCCGGTTCCGGCAGCATTCCCCGCCGCCAACTGGTCGAGCATCTTGCCGGCAATCAGATAGGACACGCCGGTTTGCCACGCCACCTTGTTGTCCTTGAAGAACAGGGTATAGACCCCATCGATTTCCTTGTACAACGAGTTGCTGGTCGCGATATCCGTGGTCGTCCCGCCATCCGAATTTCCTGCGGCCGTCGCTGTAGAGAAACAGCCCTGGCTGGCGGTATACCAACAATCATTGTTGTTGGCCTTGCGGAAAACCCAAAACCGAAAATCCAGATGTTGCGCGAGGCTCGGCTTCAACTGCAAACTCGCGCTGTAGCCGACCATGTTTCGCCAGGCCATCCGGTCGGCATAGCCCATCAGAATATGGTTCGTTGGATAGAGATTCTCGAACGTGTTCACATTACCGCCGCAACCGTCCCCGGTGCTCCCATTACAGTTTTTCGCATTGCCGTCACCGGAGGCATAGTTGAATTCCACACCGAAGCGTGGCGTCCACGGCATTTGTTCAATGGTCAACCCGCCCTCAACGGCCATGGCATGAGCATTGATGTGGAGCCGATTCGAGCTCTGCGCCAAGCCCATCGATCCCGTCTGCCAATACGACTCGGCTGTTCCATCGAACAGGCCCTTGCGATACGCGATGCGCCCTCCCAACGTATGACGCTGTTGCCCTGGCGCATGCGCTGCCGTACCGCCAAATGTCGACGCGGTACCCACTGCGCTATTTCCCCCCGGCGCAACTGCCGCATTATTGTTGAGGTAGACCCAGAGAGGTTCGACCGCCAAGCCCGCCATGGGCTTGAAGACCACTCGGGCAAAAAAGAGGTCTGCATCGGCATTCCCGGCTCCGGTGGCAACAATCCCACCTCCTCCCGCGCAACCAGTCGTCCCGGTTCCGCAGGATGAGTTCGCGAGATTGGCCTCTGTGTCGGCAAGACGCACCCAGCCTCCCCAGACTTCATACATTTTCCGGGAATACTGAAGGGTGACACCATCAAAGGAGAACCCGATATTGCTCCAATCAAACGAGCCGAACAACCGCTGGTTCCCCATCACGATGAGCTGCCGGCCCCCCTTGATGCTGAGGCCCTCGACTCCAAGATTGCGAATGAGGATGTAGGCCTGCCGGATGCCGAGGCTGGTGAGCGTGTTGGGATCGTTCGCAGCGTTGGGAGAATTGTTTGCCCCCCAATTCTTCGCATATTGCATCTGGAAAAACGTATCGACATCTTGGGATACCGCATAGTTGAGCCCGAGTCGAGCCCACTGTTGGATGAATTGATCCGTCACGCCGTTAGAGGCTGCGCCCGTCGCGCGTCCAAGACCATTGGTGTTCGCCAGCCCGAAATTCGAATTGTTGCGGTATTCCGGCCTCATCCGCGCATCGCCTGAAATTGTCACTTTCCCAATGTCAAATAAGGGACTCCTGGGTGGGTCGAAGTTCCAATACCGCACGAGATCCGGCATTCCGCGCGTGACCGGCGGCTCCATGCCAGGCTGATCCTTCACTTCGTCCGTATCCGGCGGAGTCGCCAACGCATGGCTCACAGGCAGCACGGCGAGCAGGGCGGCTGCCAACACTCCGCCTAGAACCATCATCGCTCGTCTCATCACGTTCCTCCTGTGCGGCAGGCCGTCATTCCAGACGACAACCACGCCGACGTTTCGAAAAGACACTTTCAATAATCGACATAGACTTTTCGAACTGGGAACTCAAAGCCGACGGTAATGGTCTCGTTTGGCTTAATCTCAATTTCCTGTTCCCTGATATGTGGCCTATCATAAATTGGCCGACCGGCCTCTTCCCGTATGACTTTGTAGCCTTCGTGCCAGGCGACCAGGTTGTACTTGCCTGGCGGAACCCCGCTAATCATAAACTTCCCTTCCGAGTCCGTGACCGCAAAATACGGGTGATCAAATCCAGCCCAATACGCATTCATGTTGTTATGGACATCACACTGGAGCCTCATCACTCCCTTTTCGTTTCTGAGCGGTGTCCGCAGAAACTTGTGTTCAATTTGCTGATTGTGATCCGGCATGGGGACGTTCAGGAGCGACACATTCTTTGCATTGAAAAAGTGTGGGTTGTGGAAAAACGAATCGTGGTTGACCATCGCCATCGTTTGGCTTCGGACAAATGGAAAAATATGCTCTTTGAATTGGCAGGCCATCATATGGAGCCAGTATTTGTCCGCCGGCGCCTTCCCCTTCTCTACCTGTTCAAGATAGACCAGCACATATGACACGCCGTTGTTTTTCTGATTGACCAGCAACGCCTGAGATTTCACTTCTTCGCCGCATACGCCCGTGTCTTCATCGATCTCGATCGGCTGGAGATCAGGAAGGTCGCCGTTCCACCTCGCCACACCGGTAATGGCGCCTCCGTCCTGAACATCGATCACCTGATACGGTCCGGAAAAAACGGGTCCCACGCCGGCCCCTATCGTGCCTATTACCAGCATCGGCACGATCCAAGAGGTGAAGGTCTTTGCTCTACTCATAATTGAACCTCCTTGTGGAATAGCCTTCCGTAGTTCGTATGCTCAACAACATCGTACCTACAAGGCCCCGCAGCGCCGGCAACCATATGCATGGGCCAGCGTCATGTCCTGGAGAATAACTGTCTACACCATGAGCATAACGCGCAGTACGTAAGGCCAACGCAACATGTCTAGCAGACTGAGAACTGGGCGGGTGGGAAAGGCGACTTCGGCAGCTTGCTAAAAGTTAATCCAGAGCTGCGCATAGGCCCAGTTTTGATCAGCGCTGGTACCCAGGTTTTCCGCGATATACGCCCCGGCAAACATATGGCCATAGACCGCCTGGAAAGACAACTTGCCATCCATAAAGAGGTGTGTCCAGGCCACGTCTATTTCATCGCCGATATGTCGTTTATTGTTGTCCGTTCTCGAAAAGACATAGACACCCTGTGTGGCACGATACCAGTTGTCCTTCGTATTGGCGAGATTCAAGCGGGTAGCCCACACTTCAATATGGTCATCCCTAGTTGGACGAAATTGTAAGTTCACCGAGAGGGCCATCATATTCTTCCAGCCCTGCACGTCCATGTAGCCCATGTGAATGTGGTTGGTCGGGTACAGATTCTCGAACGTGTTGGCAGTTTTACAATCGGTGTTGCCACCGATCGTGCAGTTCGCCCGGCCATCGCCTGAGGCATAGTCGAAGTTGAAGGCCAAGCGCGGCTTCCAAGCCCACTCATACTGCGTGTAGCCGATCCAATTTCTGGTCGCCCATGCGCTGATGTGGAGATACTTTTGGTTGCCATAGCCTACGCCATTGGGCCCACCGGTATCGCCCATTTGGCCGAACTGGTAGACTGTTTCGTTGATCGCATCGAAGTTGCCCTTGCGCATCTCGATCCGGCCTCCGACAATATGACGGGTCTGGTTCGAGTGCCTTGGCGTGCCGAGACCTTGGCTCCGGTTGTCCAGCGAATTGTACCGGTTGGAATAGAGGACGTAGTAGGGCTCGATGATGAATCCCGGCACCGACTTGATCTGGTTGTAGAAAATGAGCAGGTCGGAGTCTAGGTTCGCATTGCCGTTATTGAAGGGGCTTGGGCCGATGCCCGGGTTTAACGCGCCGACGGGCACGGCTTGACCGAGATCGGACTCAGAGGTGCGGAACCACCCAGCGTAGGTATCCCAGGCCTTGGTGCTGTATTGCAACATCACTCCGTCATGGGAAATTCCTGTATTGGACCAGTCGAAGGCGCCGAACAGGGATTGGTTGCCGAACACCACATATTGCCGGCCGGCCTTCACGCTCAGGCCTTGAAACCCGGCGAAGTTTCGAATCAACATGTACGCAGCACGGACGCCCAAGGTACCGCAGTTGCCTCCGCCATTGGCTGTCGAACAGCCGTTATGGTTCCTTGCATCGTCTAGGGTGCCCTCTCTGCCATTGGCTCCGTTTCCGCCCCATGTCCTCGAATCTTGTAGCTCCATGTAGAAATTTACATCCGGCGAGAGGTCGTACCCGATACCCAACCGCGTTAACTGTTGCGCATAGAAGTCGTTGGCTTGGCCAGGCGTCCCGTTCGGCGTGGTGCCTGAATTCGGGTTGTTACAGGTGCCGTTCCCAACGATCGTGCTGCCGAAACAGACGTTGTTCCGCATGATCGGCCGCACGCGCAGATCGGCTCGTATCCAGAATTTTGAGAGGTCGAAATTCTTCCCGATCTTCGGATCGTAGAGTTCGTATTCTTCCTTGTTCGGAATCGAGCGAGGAACGACCCCGACATGGGTGATTCTTTCACCCTCCGGCAATTCAAACGCAGCGTGCGCGGCGGGCGTGACACAGAAGATCCCCGCTGCCATCACCGCCGCACCACAGTAGGCGGCTATACCAGCCCACCTTGTCTGTCTGACGATGCTCATCTGATTCTTCTGTAAATTGGAGAGGGAGGGCGTTGGTCAGTCATTCGGTGGTGCAGCTAATCGAAGTGGCCACAACGAAGGCGGGGATGACGGTTACTACCACACTGGAGAAGAATCAGCATCGGGCCAACGTGAACGTGTCGGGTGAAGAAATGGTTTCCATGAACCGCGACAGACAGGCCCCTCTCGCTTCTCCCGCCAATCCTCACACCTGATTGGCTGAGTCCTTCGAATCAATCTGTTTCTCTACCGGCGCGGTCACGGCATTGACCTGCTCTTCCACGTCTTTGAGCGAGGCCTGAAAATCCTGCTCCACCATCTTCACTTCCTGCTGGATCAGATTGAGCTCCGGCTCCACCGACTTCCGCAAATCTTCCGCCGTGTCCTTGAATCCTTTCACCGCTTTCCCAACCTGGCGAGCGACTTCAGGCAGCTGTTTGGGGCCGAACAGCAAGAATGCGACCACCAAAATAATGAGAACTTCGCCGATGCCCAATCCGAACATGTTGCAACCCAGTGAAGAATGATCGGTGATGAGTGATCAGTGATCGCTTTCGAGATCCCTCTCTCATCACGCATCACACATCACTGTTCACGACGTTCTACCCTTGCTTAACCTGCTTCGCGGGTTGAGCCGGAGCCGCAGCCGTTGGGGCAGCCTGTGTCTGCGCAACCTGAGACGGTGGCGCGTCAGGCGTCTCGGAAGGAGGAGGCGTCACATCGATCGCATCGGCTTCGTTGACGCTCTTCTTAAATCCTTTTATGGCCTTCCCGAGCCCCTCACCCAACTGCGGAATCTTGCCGGCGCCGAAAATGATCAACACAATGATCAGAATCAGCATCAACTCCATCCACCCGAACGATCCAAACATCGATTACTCGCTTTCTCTTGTTGCCCCACCCACGCTCACTTGTCCAGCGGCGTTGAGCGACACACACAGTGGGAGCCTTCCTCTTACGAGGAGAAGGTCCTAAAGGCTATAGAAGAACAAGAACTGAGTCAAGCAGAGAAATTCAGCTATCGGGCCACTTTACCTCGGAAAATGAAGCCCCGCAGCAGCCTACTCCGCGAAGCAGCCACTTCGGCTGCGAAGGCTGGAAGCTGCGGGGTATCTTACGAAATTCTCTGAAGCCGCTACCTGACCCCCCCTTCGCCAAGGCTACGGAGGGTTCTCCTCGCCTTCATCCCCGTAGCGAGCTACGGGGTATGCGGCGAAGGAGAATCAGCGAGGTCGGATAAGGCAGTGAAAATAATCCACAGGGCCCGGGGGCGCGGTCAACGCAATCATGAACGACTGAGGATCGTAGCCGATGTCTTCGAGATCTCTTGCGGCTAGAGTCAACTCTTCTTCTGTGAGATAGGCAATGGTATCCGGAATTCCTGTCGGCGCGAGTGAGCCCACAAGCGCTTGGAGTGACTCACGTTCCTCCGGCGGCACCTCTAACGGGATGGGAAAGTCCAAACGGCGCGCATAGGGGCTCCGATAGGTCTCGTTCAGCGCGCGGAGGGTCTTGAGCATCAAGCGGTCTTGCTCCCATGGCGCCATTCTCGTCCCAGCGGAAGGATGCGTGGCCATGAGGTCCATGAGAGTCAGGACGTTGGTCCCCAAGTTGCGCCCCACGAATTCACGCTGGGTTTCGAGAGTCATTGTACCGGCCTCTAGCTGCCTGGCAACCGCTTCGACCAGCGCAAAATTGACCATGAAACTCTGTTGTCCTCCAAATTGCCCATAGCAGGGCTTCTCCGGATCGTTCAACACATTCATATCTGCCGTACCTGCGTCGAAACTGCTGAACCCGATCGCGTCGGGAGCCAGCAGACGCTTCGCATCTTTGACCGTCGCACAGGCCCCTAGATTGACGGGAACTACGACGTGCTCATCGATACGTTTGAGAAAATCTGTGATGGTCTTCCGGTAGGGAACCTCTTTCCAGTCGACCGCTCGATATTCGCGTTCCCACACCAGGTCGTCGAGAAAAGGCGGAAACTGTTTGAGCGTCTCCGTATCCATGGCGTCGAACGATCGGACAAAGGCCGCCCAGTCAGAAATTTTCGCATGAGCGCTTTCGCTCACGTTCGGTCGCATAAACTCTTCTTCAAGATCGCTCCCCTGGCGCGACATGAGTTTGGTCGGAAGATCGTTCCACAGTTCGTTACAGATAATGCGATCCACCGTGCCATCTGCAACCGCGTCGAGCCGGTCCACGGTCCCTCGCTGCAGCTCGACACGGTCTCGATGGGAGGCAAGCCCTGGATGAGTCAACGCGGTATCGAGCACCTCTTGCTCCCAATCGACCAACACATATCGAACGCGAGGATACACCGCCTGATCTTTATCGAGCACTTGAAGATGACTCAAAAAACAGGCGGCAAGGTTCCCGTTGCCGGGACCGAGCTCTAAGATCGTGAGGGGTAAGGCGTGAGGGGTAAGGCGTGAGTCCGCTGCATTTTCGCCTGACGCCTGACGCCTGACGCCTGACGTGTTGTCGCGCCTCACGACTTTTTCGAAATAGTCCGCCGCGAGCGCATGGGCCAACCGATAGTCGGCTGAGGCAAATGTTTGGTAGAAACGGCGAACCTGATCGCCCCGGAAACGGTAGAACAATTTATTGATGTGAACTTGCCACTGATCGACCGGCCTATACTCGCCAATGAGCTGAGGTAGGGCCTCTGCGTCTTGCAACATCACACATCTCCGGGGCGGTTTGTCCTGCTCGCTTCAGTTTCAAGGGGAAATAATTCTAGCAGAGGGTGGGAAACAGCTGCAACGGGCTTTCCTGCAGCTGTTAGCCATCAGCTCTCGGCTTTGGAGCCAAGGCAAGGTCACTCGGAAATTCTCCTATCCTTGGCTGAAGGCCGATTGCTGATACCTGTCGGTTTTTCTTCTCCTTGACAGTGTCCATCGACCGGTGTACCAAGAAGAGATGGCGAGAGGAGCGAGACGAGGGGCCATCGCAGTCATGGTGGTCATCGCCCTCTTGGTGCTATCGACACTTCAGGCAGCAGAACTCCCGATCACCAAAAATTCCCCCATCCCGGACTTTCAGAACCGCACCCAAGACGTAGTTCCCTACGACTTCGACGCTCCACCCCAAGGGCTGTTTCAAGCCATTACAACGGCGGAAGGGTTCGACGAAGAGCTGGGCTTTCACCGCACGCATGAAATTGTGCCGGTGAAACCGACCGACCGGTTCCGTCCCGACACTCCTACCATCTTCATCGTGTTCCATCTGCATCAGCATTATCAGGGATTCCAGGTGTTCGGACGCTGCTTCCCTGAGACAGTAGCTGGGCTTGATCCCACAGTCGTGATTGGACAAGATGCGATGCACATTGCGCTCGAAGACGACAGCGGTTATCTCGCACTGTCTCCTCCGAAGGATGCATGGAAGCCTGGACGATACAAAGTGGAAATTCACGTGGGAGAACAGATCAACGAGATGAGTCTGATGGGGACGATGCGGTTCACCATCGCCGCGGACATGGAGAAGTGATGGGTGATGAGTGATGAGAAAAGACTGAACCCCTCTTATCACTGTTCACCCATCGCTCATCACCGATCGCTTCCCTTGTTTGACGCTCCCTTCCGCATTCTGTAGAATGCCCACGTGAATGTGTCGGCTCCCTTCTGCGTCAGGAATATCTACCCCGCATGGCCGTGCCATCCCATCCATGGGCTTCCGTCATCGTCCCTATCAAGGATGAACGAGACAACCTTGCTCCACTGATTGAGGGGCTGCTGGCCGTGATGAGTTCACACGCGGCCTCGAAGTCTCGGCCGTTCGAAATCATCTTCGTGGACGATGGCAGCAGCGACGGCAGTGGTGAGGCGCTGGATCGCATGGCGGCGGAGCACTCCCAGATTCGAGTCTTTCACCTCGATCGAAATTATGGCAAGACCTGTGCGCTCGAAGCAGGCTTCAATCAGTCGTTCGGAGACATTATCATCCAAATAGACGGCGACCTTCAGCAGGACAGCAAAGACATCTTGAAACTCCTCCCCTATACTGATACCCATGATCTCGTGTGCGGGTGGAGGCAAGAGCGGCAAGACGGCCTGGTGAAGAAACTGTCGTCCCGAATCGCCAACCGCGTGAGGAATGTCTTTACCCATGACGGCGTCCACGACACCGGGTGTCCGCTCAAGATATTCAGACGTCCTGTGCTGGAGCGCATCCGACTCTTCGAGGGCATGCACCGATTCTTTCCCGCGCTCGCACTCATGCACGGGTTCACGGTCACAGAAGTGCCGGTTCAGCATTACCCTCGCATTCATGGCGTCTCCAAGTACGGCATGGGCAACCGATTATTCAAATCGCTCTACGATTTGATTGCGGTGAGATGGATGCAGGCTCGAGTGTTGCGGTATACATTTCGAGACAAGTGACGAACGACTGATGAGTGATCTGTGATGGGTGATCGGTGGATGAAAAGACTGTAAGCACGCACAAGGATCTGAATGTGTGGAAGAAAGCCATGGATCTGGCAGCGCAAGTTTACTCGCTGACGGCAAAGTTTCCAAAGGAAGAGCTGTATGGCCTGACTTCGCAGATTCGACGGTCTGCCGTCTCCATACCGAGCAATATTGCAGAAGGTGCCGCAAGACATTCCAGAAAGGAATTCATCCAGTTTCTTCACATCGCTTCGGGTTCGGTCGCTGAATTAGAGACACAGTTTCTTTTGGCCATACAAATAGGGCTCCTTTCGGGTAACCACATTATTTCCCATGTCGAGGAATTGAGAAAACTTCTTCTTGTCCTACTTCGGTCTTTGAAAAAGAAACTCATCACTCATCACTCATCACACCTCCATTATGAGTCTTGAAACAATCTGGCTCGGTATCGGGTTTCTCGGCCAAGGACTGTTTTTCGGCCGCTGGGTGGTTCAATGGATCGCCTCTGAAAAAAAGGCTGAGAGCCAGGTTCCTGTTTCGTTTTGGTATATGAGCCTGATCGGCGGGCTCATCACGCTCGCCTACGCGATCTATCGAGTCGATCCTGTCTTCATCGCAGGGCAGAGCATCGGATCGATCGTCTACGTTCGCAACCTCATGCTGATCTCACGCGCGAGCCAGGCGAACCGGCCGGTCAACCCCTCCTCGTAACCCACATTCATTATGGACACTTCTGCTTCACTCGCCGAGACGACAACCGACCGGTCTCACCACGCATGGCTCCTTCTGGCCCTCCTCCTCCTGTCGGGACTCTTGTTTTTCTTGGGACTCGGGGACATAGGTCTGACCGACCGTGACGAGGGACGAAATGCCGAAGCTGGACGCGAAATGTTCGAGTCGGGTGACCGCCTGACACCGACGTTCAACGGTGAGTTGCGTGTGGCGAAACCGGTCTTTCTGTACTGGTTGATGGACCAGTCCTATCGCCTGTTCGGTGTGAATGAGTTCGCCGCTCGATTCCCTTCTGCCCTCTTCGGTGTGGGATTAATTCTCATCCACTACCTGTTTCTTGTGCACCAACGCGATCGAACCGTCGCACTCTTCGGCGGACTGATGCTCTTGCTCAACCTGGAAATTCTGGGGCTCGGGCGCATGGCACTGACCGACAGTGTCTTGATTTTCTTTACCACCGCGTCGCTGTACGGGTTCTGGCTGGGACTGCATGGAACAGGCAATTCACGCCGATGGATCTGGGCCTTCTATATCGGCATGGCTCTCGCCACCTTAACAAAGGGGCCGGTCGGATTCGCCGTGCCTCTAGTCGCAGCGGCGCTCTACTTGACCTGGACACGCCGGTGGCTGGACTATTGGCAAAAGGGAGTTCCTCTTGCAGGCATGGCACTCTTTGTTTTGCTCGCCGCCCCCTGGTATGCGGCCATGTTCCTCGTGCACGGCGACGCCTATGCCACAGGCGCGAAGGCCCATACGATCGGCCGATTCCTCGCTCCGATGGAAGGGCACCAGGGCACCATTTTCTTCTATCTCCCGGTCATGCTCTTAGGCTTCTTTCCTTGGAGCGCGCTCCTTCCTGTCCCGCTCTATCGCACATTCAAAGAATGGTACCTCCTACGCCGTGCACGCACTCATCCGGATCCCACCGGCGCATCCGAACTCGACCTCTTCGCGGCTCTATGGGTTGTGGGTACCTTTGTGTTCTTCACGGCTTCTGCGACCCGCCTCCCTCACTACATTGGTCCATTGTTTCCCGCTGCCGCCCTGTTGACCGCTTCATACTGGTCCCGATGCCTGCAAGATCCGGCGACGAAAGGGATTCGAGGGTCCATCCATCTCATGATGGGCGTGGGATATCTCCTGGCAATCGGCTTTGCCTGTCTCCCAACGCTCTACACAACCTATGCGTCCAAGATGGTCAAGGAGTTCCCGCTAGCCGGACAGGTAGATCTCGGCATCGGCCCCTATCTGATTGCAGCCTTGCTAGTAATCGGTATGACGTTGGTGGGATATTTCGGATTGAACGACGAACGACGTGGAAGAGCATTCTGGGCCGCGGGGGGAACCCTCGCCGGCCTCGTGTTGATCGTCATCGTGATCTCGTTCCCGCACATCAATCGGTATGTGGTCGCGCCCCCCCAAGAGCTCGCCTATGCCGCAGGACTGAACCTGGATCGCCAAGATCAATTCATTGCCTATGGCACGCTGAGACCCTCCTCCGTATTTTACGCAAAACGTCAGACCCTCTTCGTCCCCATCGGGGAAGAGGATAAGATACGGACGGCATTGAAAGAGAGCAAGAGAGTCATCATCCTTTTGCCGGAAAGTGCACAACCGAAATTGCCAGCGGAAGCGGCCGGGTTGGTCCCCATTCTGAAACGCTACGGATATGTGCTGTTGGCTAACCAGCCGATGGTGACGATTCCACCAAGCACAACAACACCACCTCCGCCACCACCCACCATTCTCGGCCATTAAACTGGTCCGTCTGGTCCGTCCGGTCTATCTAGTCTATCTGGTGTCTGATCGAACCAGACAGACCGAACAGACCAGATAGACCGGACAGACCAGACTACATCGGCACAATACCTTTCAGAGCATAACTGGCTCCCAACACCAACAGCATAGCCGCAACAAACAGACCCTCTGCCATGGCTCCCCATACCCCCACATGACCATTCGCCATGGATTCAGACTGGCCAGGCAGCCCGTCCAACCAATGAGCCACACAGACAAGTAACACCGCAGTCGTGACAAACAGAGAACCGGCCGTCATCCCTAACCCCAGTCCCACGAGACCTCGAGCCAGCGATCCGGACAGCCAGTCAGGACACCATGGCGATTGCACCGTCCATAACACATGGCCTACGAGCCCGGCCAGAGTCAGCACCAGGCCGCCCCACAAGAGCTGTTGAGACGGCCAGGTTTCGGAAGGAAGATGCACGATCGTCCAGACGAGCGCGAGCGTCGCCACAAACAATGGCGTCATCCGGCACACAGCGACGGCAATCGAAGAACGCCATTCGTGCCAAGGATGGGCTGCCACCACCCCTATGACACAGCCGAGAGCCGCTCCTCCAGCCACATCGGTCAGATAGTGAGACCCGCGAATGATCCGACTCATCGCTATTGCCACTGCCACCGCGAGAATTGGCCATCTCACTCGGGGGAACTTCGCGGCCAGCACAGTAGCAACCGCACATGCGGCCGCCGCATGCCCGGACGGGAACGAGTCCCAACCACTACCGCTGACCGGAGAGAGATCTAGATTTCCCGCATGCATGAACTTGGGACGTGGGCGGCCAATGGCATGTTTCAAAATATTGGCGCACAACGCGGCAAGACCATGTGCGATGAGACTCTGCCAACCTGCATCTTTCCACTGCGGATGTTTCAACCCATACCCGACGGCCAGCAGAACAAGGCTCAGGATGACAAGCGACTCGCCCTTGCCGAGGCGATCACCGATATCGCTGAGCTGAGCCAGCCAGGGATTGGCAAGGTGGTCTCTGTGAACATCGTTGAGAGAACGGATGAACCGGGTCAGCGGCACATCCCATTCGAACAACCCGATAAATGCCAGAATGAGGGCGGCACATGAAAAAAGCAGGGGAACGAGGCTAACCCGTGCAGACACGTGATGGGTGATGGGTGATGGGTGATGGGTGATCGAGACAGGGTCGCGGCCTTGGCGTATGTGATCACTCATCACTGATCACTGATCACCGCTTTAAGGAACCCAATCGGCGAGAAACACATTGAATTCGCCAGGAGTCTTGGCCTGGCGATCTGATACCCAGACCAGACTCTTACCATCCGGGGAGAACATGGGGAAACTATTAAAGTGTCCATCGAATGTGAGCCGTTCGAGGGCCTGGCCGTCCTCACCGATCGCATAGAGATGAAAGCTTGGCCGGCCTCCCTCGCCTTTGGTTTCAATATTCGACGAGAAGATGATCCTCTTGCCGTCTGGAAAATAGAACGGCGAGAAATTCGACGCCCCGTTCGACGTCACCGCCCGTTGCCCACTTCCATCCGCATTCATCACAAAAATTTCAAGCTGCCCCGGCTCCACCAGACTCTGTTTGAGCAAGTCTTGGTACTTGTCGATCTCCGCCTGATCGGTGGGATGCGCCGCCCGATAGACAATGCGCATACTGTCCGGTGAAAAGAACGCTCCACCGTCATAGCCGATCTCCCTGGTCAACCGCCGGGGCTTCGAGCCATCGACGTTCATTGCATAGAGATCCAAGTCCCCGTCTTTCACGGATGTCCAGACGATCGTCTTGCCGTCCGGCGACACGGTTGCTTCCGCATCGTAGCCGGGCGCAGAGGTCAGCCGCTGCATCTCCTGCCCATCTGTGCCCACGGCATAGATGTCATAATCGTCCAGAGCCCAGCGATAGGCTCCCTCCCGCTTCGGCTTCGGCGGACAGCTCGGTCCCGACGCGTGAGTCGACGAGTACAACACTCGTTGATCACCCGGGAAAAAGTATCCGCATGTCGTGGCGCCCTTGCCGGTGCTCACCATGTGAACGCGGTCGCTCCCCAAGTCCATCACGTACATTTGATAACAGCCCAAGCCGGCCTCGGCTGGTTTGAGCGGGGTCGCATCGGTATTGTTCATCCAATTGTTCGTGGATTGGAAAATCAACTTGGTCCCACTGAAGGAAAAGTAGGCTTCCGCATTCTGCCGGCCCACCGTCAGCTGGCGAATATTCTTGAGATGCCGCTCAGCCTGGTGAGCGGGAACCGCCTGAGCCTTCGACGCAAGGACCTCTGCCTGTCCCGTCTGCTCGCCCAGCAAGAGACAAACGAGTCCGATCATGCACCACTTACCGAATGGGATTGCTTGCATCGAGACGCACCTCCGTACGATCACTTGCGAGCGGCCACTCCCCGCGGGCAGCCACCGCTCCATCTTTGAATAGCACGAAACTATTCCATCCGTAAAAAAAGAGCAGCCGCGCCACCTTCGCGACAGCCTGTTGCGAGACCGCATACAACACTGTGACGACACTGCCTGGGCGATCGACCCTGTGACAACTCACCAGCAGGGCGAGTCCTGGCCCTTCGTACGACGTCCCCATCACGGTGACCCCCTTGTCATTCAAGGCCGCACGGTTACCGCAATGCTTGGCCATGATCGATCGAATCTCGGAACGGGATTCCTCGCCTCCCAATACTAGCACCGAACCTTCCTGAGGAAACAGTCCATCTTTGTCGAGCGGGGTGATCGCCGTTCGTTCGCTGACCGGTTTCCGCTGCTCCTGGGATTCGATCCTCGCGACAATATCCCGAAACGGCGAGGGATGACCCGGCTCATCAGTAAACGCCATCAGCACCGATCTCCGTCGATCGGTCACATAGTGGTTGAGCACCGGCGACAGAGATTGCCGGGCGATCCGCCGGAAAGCCATGAACTCGGGATCGAGATCGATCGCGATCGGACGGGCGGGCAACGTGACAGAGATTGTCTCGCGCTGAGAGCGCACCGGCACCGTCAACATCTGCGTGCGATCCCCCTCCATCTGAATTCGAAGCTGAAGAGAAAAGCGGAACGGTTCGTTCGATTGGACGATCGTGGTCTCAAGCTGAAAGGTCTCCGCCGGCGCCCCGGACACCGGATGAGCGACGGCCTCCAACAACGACAGCGCCGGCGCCCCATCCCGTTCCAACCATTGCGCGAAAAACCATCGGAGGTCCCGGCGGCTTTCTTCTGTGAAAACCCGCTCAAGGTCGCGCCATTCTGCGTGCCTGCCATGATATTCCGCCACCAAGACCTTCACGGCCCGCCAAAATATCTCCTCTCCCAGCTCCTGGCGTAAAAGGTGAAACAGCATGGCAGCCTTGTGATAGCCGATCGCATTATCATGCTCATCCAGTTTTTGTGTAAATTGTGCAACCGGATAGTCCCGCTCCGATGGCACGTGGAGATTGTACCCCTGCACCATCAGACGGCGCTGGTCCTGTGCCTGTGCGCGGTCTCCTACCAGTTCGTGCCAGTAATAATTGGCCAGATAGGTCGTCAAGCCCTCCACCCAATTCCCACGTTCGGCGCGATTGAAGACATCATTCCCAATCCACGAATGCACAATCTCGTGGCCAAGCGCATAGGGCTGCACATAATGTCGCTTGATGATGCCGCTCCCCAGCAAGGTAAACGAGGGCATACCGAGCCCGCTGGCAAAGAAATTCTCCACCACAGCGAACTTTTCGAACGGATAGGGGCCCAACAGGGGGATATAGGCATCCAGATAGCGCGCGGTCGCATCGAGATATTCCTCAGCCAGATGCGCATCGTCGGGGAAAAGATAGGTCGCGAGACGAATCTTCTGACCGGTCTTGGCCGTCCAGTCTCGAAATGTTGAGACAAAGGTGTTTGCCACCAGCGTGAGGGCTTCGCTCGGTTGCATCACAATCCATTCCGTCATCATCATGTTCTTGTCACGACAGAGGTCGGCGGGACAAGCGTGCGACTCACCAGCCCTCCCTTGAGTGACGACGGTCCACCCTGTCGGCACGGCTACCAACAATGCATAGGTACTGAGCGACTCCGGAACATCGGGATACCAAGAGCTTTCGCTGCTGATATAGACGCCCTCCGGCCCGATATGTCCGGCAGTCTCGCTGGGCGTCACAAATCGAAGATGGCGCGGGTCCCGAGGCGGATCGTTGATCACGCCATGGTAGTGCACATCCAACGTCACTAGCCCGGCGGCCACGACCTTCGAGGAAATTGTGACCTGTTGCGCCGATTCCGACATGGAGCCACGCTCAAGTTCAAACGGCACATAATGCGGAGATTCCACCCCAGCCGATTCTTGCACGAGGACAATGCGGTCGACCTGGAGTGTGGGGGCGAGGGAAAAACGAATCGGACTCTTCTGCGGTAGCACCTCGATAGTCAGGCGGTCCTTTGCGATAAGCAGGTGCTGATCGGGAACAATCTGGACGAATAAATCGTGATGCCGAATCACCACTCGTGGCAGGACTGAATCAGCGGCGCAGGCCATACCAAGCGCTCCGTGGCAGAGGAGCGCGGCACACATAAGACAGAAAAGAGAGACTATCCTTCTTCCGATCGGCATCGGAAGAGTTTTAGCATTCGCGACAGACGAGCACAAGCTGGATAGACATCAGTAATTTTTCCAAGTCGATGGGCTTCCCGAGGACTTCTTGGGGCCCCAAGGCCCAGGCTTCATCAAGACGCTCTTCGTCGTGACTGCCAGTGATGATGATTACCCCACCGGTATATTCGCGCTGCCGGAGCTGCCGGAGCACCTCCACTCCGTCCATGCCGGGCATGAGCAGGTCGAGAAGAATCAGATCAGGAGACGCGTGTTCTACCATCGAGAGGGCCTCGAAACCGTCTTTTACGCCGAGTGCCCGATACCCACGGAGGCTGAGAAACTGAACGAGCAGATCGCGGATCAACGGCTCATCGTCGACAACGAGGACCGTTTCCCCCGTATCGGCCACGGCTGCACTACCCGCCACCGGCGGAGCAGGAACGGATTTAGCCGGAAGCTGCACCACTCGATTCACACATTCGACCAATACATCGAGCGACAAGCCCTTGCGGATAAAATCGGTTACGCGTAATCCCCGCGCTTGATTTTCCTGCTCCTCAGTGGCTCCGCCACCCAGGATGATCACTGGAGCGTGAGGATCATACGCACGGATCTCTTTCAGGACGGTCAACCCATCCATTTCAGGCATGCGAAGATCAAGAATGGTGACACGCGGGGCCTCCTGGCGAAAGAGGGTCAGACCTTCGATCCCGCTCGTCGACGACAGCACCTGATATCCATGTCGGGTAAATATCGACTGGATCAGCTCGCAGTTCATACGATCATCGTCGATAACCAGAATCTTGATCATGGCTCAGCCTCGTAGGCACGAACACACTGCGCGCCAGCAGGATGCAGGTATATATGGAATCTCAGCCTAACACAGACGATGTCGGCGAGGAAGAAAACGACGGGATCTCACAGGGGCTAGGCAGAGGGCGAGGGGGTCGTCCCGAGAAGCGCGTCCACGAATGCGTCACTGTGAAAATCTTGCAGATCTTCAACCGATTCCCCGACTCCAATGAGTCTTACGGGCAACTTGAGTTCCTCGGCAATTGCGACGACGATCCCTCCGCGAGCGGTGCCGTCGAGCTTCGTCAGGACTAAACCGGTGACACCGACCGTTTGATGAAATTGACGAGCTTGAGATAGTGCGTTCTGCCCGACCATCGCGTCCAGCACAAGGAGCACTTCGTGCGGCGCCCCGGGATATTCCTGCGCGATGACGCGAGTAATTTTGCGAAGTTCGTCCATGAGATTCGATTTCGTGTGCAGCCGGCCTGCCGTATCGATCAAGACCACATCTACCTGCCTCGCTTTTGCGGCGGCGATCCCATCGAACGCGACGGCGGCGGGATCGGATCCATGGCGGTGACAGATCACGTCGACGCCGATTCGGTCGGCCCAGACTTGCAGTTGCTCGATCGCCGCCGCGCGAAAGGTATCGCAGGCCACCAGCAACGGCACTTTCCCTGCCTGGGAAAGCCGCTGAGCAATCTTGGCGATCGTCGTCGTCTTTCCGACACCATTCACCCCCACCGCCAGAATCACGAATGGCTTAGGACTATTCGCGAGCAGCGGCTCCAACGACAGCCCTTGCACAGGCGTCAACACCTCAAGCAGAGTCTCTCGCAAAACCGCATGTACTCGACCCGGCTGTGAGGCGTCGGTCCCTTGAAGCTGTTTCTTGAGGCGTTCCATCACGCGCTCCACGACTCGGGCGCCGAGATCCGAGGCAATGAGGGCTGCTTCAAATTCTTCCAATACGGCAGGATCCGCCGCGCGGCCTAGGAGCCGATCCAAGGACCCACGAACAGCGTCCCGTGTTTTGGTAAGCCCATCACTGAGTCGCTGCAGCCATCCCATAGATCTACCCGTGATTCATAATATGAATTGAGAATCGGCCCCTGCTTCGTTCAATTCTCTCGTTTTGGCAATCGCGAAAGCGCCTGCAGAATCATCCGCTCACGACGATGCATTCGGCGCGCTTCTTTTTTGCTCCGCTCGTGATCATAGCCGCAGAGATGCAGAATGCCATGGATCAACAGCACCATCAACTCTTCGTCCAGCGATCGTCGCCCCTGTTGAGCTTGGCGGGCTGCCTCCGGCACGGCGATCACCACATCGCCCAGCATCGCGGGCTTGTGTCGTGAGGCATGAGGCGCGGAACCTTCTCGCATGGCAAAGGCCAGCACGTCGGTCGTGCGATCCTTGGCCCGATACCGACGATTGAGGCCTCGCATCCGTTGGTCGCCCACCAGCAAGATTCCCAGCTCCGCCGACGTCTCTCCGACGTCGGCAAGAATCGTTCGTGCCAAGCGCTCCAAATGCGCCTGATCAAACGTAAACCGTCGGACCTGACTCTGCATATGGACCGGCATTAATGCGACTGGCCCCAAGAATCCCTGAGAGGAGATGGGGGGGTGGCGGGCTTCGGCTCTTTATTTTGCGGCGACGGTCGACGCCCGGACACGCCGGGCAGGGGATTGGACGACTGAGAAGGATTCTGATGATGATCGTAGGCTTTAATAATGTCCTGCACCAGCTTGTGACGGACCACATCCCGTTCGTCGAAGTAGACGAACCCTATGCCTTCGACGTCTCGCAGAATTTCCCGCACCTCGATCAGGCCGGAAACCCGTTCAGGCGGCAGATCGACCTGCGTAATATCTCCGGTGACCACCACCTTGGAGTGAAACCCAAGCCGCGTGAGAAACATTTTCATTTGTTCGGCCGTGGCGTTCTGTGCTTCATCGAGAATAACGAACGAATCATTCAACGTACGGCCGCGCATAAACCCGAGCGGCGCAATCTCGATATCGCCCCGTTCAATTGCGCGCGAAGCCCGCTCCATATCCATCATGTCGAACAGCGCGTCATACAACGGACGGAGATAGGGATTCACTTTGGCGTACATATCGCCCGGCAGGAATCCGAGTTTCTCGCCTGCCTCAACAGCCGGCCGCGCGAGAATGATGCGGCTCACTTCTTTCTTCATAAGGGCACTGACTGCCATCGCCATTGCCAAATAGGTCTTGCCTGTGCCGGCGGGGCCGATACCGATGACGATATCGTGCGTCTCGATGGCCTCGATATAGAGTTTTTGCGTCGGCGTCTTCGGCGCGACGAATCGTTTCTTGGTGACGATCGTCGCCGCATTGGAGAGGAGTTCCTTGATCGGAGTCTCGGGACTTTGTCGGAGGGCATTCAACGCATGGGTGATGTCGTCCGGTTGGAGAACCATTCCGTCGTTGGCGAGGGTGGCAAGTTCCGTGAGGACTCGTTCTGCGTAGCGGGTAGCATCGGCTGTGCCATCGAGGGTGAGTTCTTCTCCGCGCGCCGAAAGGCGCACGCCAAGATCTGCTTCGATCAGCTTGAGGTGCCGGTCGTGGTGACCGAACAGCACGGCAGTATTGGTGCCTTCTCTGAGTTTAAGTCTACGCACGCGTTGGGTTCGAGTTCCTCCCTTGTCTAATGCTCATAGTATAGCAAAGAGCAAAAAAGAGAGACAACTAGAGATTCCGGAAATTCGCTTAAAGAAACCGCGGAGGATGAATTAGCTTTTGACACTGCTGGAGGAGTCGGGTGAGAGATCGAAGTCTTGAGATGCGGAACCACCATAACCATCTTGTACCACAATGCGGACTCGATGTATTCCCTTCGTATCTGGAGCAGCCTGCCAGGAAATCATCCCTGTGTTTGAGTCAATCGTCATACCCGATGGGGCAGTATCCAATAGGTATTTCAAGCTGTCCTTGTCATCATCGATAGCTTGAACGCCGTAGACGAAAAGCCCTTTTTCGAACTGGCTCGGTGGATAAGACGTAATCTTGGGAGCGTTGTTTTCCAAGGCAACGGGCGCCGATAGTTTAGCTGTGCCGACCCCTCCCGCATCGCGCGGTATCACTTCTACCGTGATCGAGTCGCCCCGATGAAAGGCCGCCGTATCAAGTGTCGTATGTTCTCCTTCGACGACGAGTGTGGCATTTCTCCGCCACCGATATACATACGAAATTGCATCGCGGTCGGCATCAACCCCTTCTACGATAGCCCGCACCTCGCTTCGGTCTGATCGCGTCGGCTCAATCGCGACCCCTACGACCTCCGGCAGAGTATTCCCCACGGTTACCGGTTCGGACTTGTAGGGCTTCCCTGAAGTGTGACCGTCGGAGGCGACAATCTCTGCCTCAACTCTATCACCGCGCTTGAGGAAAGTCGGCGATAACGTCAACTGAGTTTCCCCTTCGACGCGATGTCCGTTGATAAACCATTGATAGCCATACGTCAGCGGATCGCGATCTGGATCATCGGCCTCAATCTGGACCGCAAGAGGACCGCTCAGGGTAAGAGGGGCAGGCAAAACCACGACTTGCTGAATGACAGGTGGACGATTTCCGCTCTGCGAAACACCGGCGCCCGGCGCCACTCCTGACTGGTTAGGCTCTGAAAAACAGCCGGCCACGAGAGTGGCAAGCAAGACCACGGACCAGCGTGCAGAGCTGGTGCGGCTCGGAACACGGGATGTCTCACCCCTTGTTCCGAGCCGGCTCAGGAGACGTATGCTATGCACTATCGATAGATCCACGACTTAAAGTGGCTAAGCGGGTTTGAGATACCGCTGTTAGGGCCTCCAGCCAGCCCGCTTTCAGTGCAAAGCAGGGCGCCCGTACTGGTGTTATTACAAATCTTGAGGGGCTTGCCTCCATCCGACCCACTGCCGATATGCGTCACACCGCCGAAGGCCAACCCTTCTCCAAGTGAGACTTTGGGTACACCGGTTCCGAGAATAGGATCTGAATAGGCAGTCCCTGTCTTGTAGTACAGCGCGTAGAGATAACTCGTCCCTGAGGACGCGCAGATATCATTTGTCGGAATGAAGGTGGGAAAGTAGACAATGCCCCCAAACACCACGGGACTGGCCAGAACTCGCTCTCCATTCGCCGTCCCGGTTTGAGGCAAGGCCGTGTACCACCCGTCCTTCGCCGGGATCGACAAGACTGCATTGCCCTGAATTTGATCAACCAATCCGGTGAAGGTCGTGACACCGGTCACCCCCGTGACCTGGTCCGTACCGCCTGACTGGCCACAGAGTCCCTGCCCGACAATGCATACCGTGGCACTGGAGACATTCAACAAATCGTTGTCCTGACAGTTTGTCCCGCTCGACTGCGTACAGGTCACACTGAGAACGGAGTCTTTCACACCGACGAAATACTGTGGCGTCGTATCCGTCTTATCGGCCGCACTGTAATAGCGTCCCGTCCCGGCAAAAACCCACACCTTTGCCGTGTCATCAACGACAATACTAGGCGCCGTTGCGACCGGCCCCAACTCAATCGTAGGCGCCACGCAGGGTGTCGGCGCGCAGGTGCCGGTAAATGTATCGAGGATCTCGGTTGGGATCCGGTTACCGCCTGAACCAATGCCCCAAGCCGAGGCAGCTTGTGTACCAAAGACCGGCGGATTAGACCCGGTAACCGTTTCTCCCAACGTCAGGCGATACAGCTTGCCTCTCCACGGTAGGCTTCCGTCGTGAGCGACACGACCGAAATAGACCGCATCTGTCCGATAGTCGAGGTTTCGGTCGAACGAGGCCATGTCCCCGATATAGGAATTCCAAAAGCCGATGGGGAAGCGCTGCACCAGACTATGACGATATGAAGCGGAAGCACCGATGGATGTGTATGGGCCAGGACCAGTGGCCAAGTCCACGGCGAAGACATTGGCGCTTTGCGTCACGCCGCCACCGTACCCGGTTGGGCCTGAACCCAAGACCATGTACCACTTCGCGAGCGTGTTGCTGACCTCACCGCCGGTCGTAGGATTGATGCGAACCACCGTCGGAAGGCTGGTCGTCAACCCGAGCCCCTCATCGGTGAAGGACATGAGCAAGGTCGGGGCCACCTCCGGATTCGTGATGTCGAGCACGAAATAGGCGCTATAGAACCTGCGCGTTTGGCTCCCGCTGCCGAAGTCCGCCGTCACAGTCATAGGCGGGGCACCGGTTCCACCCACGCAGGTCGCAGCCGCCGGGGACACCGCACCGCGGCAACTACCGCCCATCCGCATCCCCCCGATCAAGATCGTGCCCCAGCCGTTAGGATGGTCCGTATCCGGCGTGAAGATGCGGACATCCGCGACTGTCGGTTGCAAATCGACAAAATACACATGTTGATAGTCGGCCCTCGTAAGCCACTGCAGATGCGGCAAGAGCTGATGGGGGATGAAGCCCCATAGCTCATCGCCTAACTGTGGGCCGCCGCTGTTATCCGTCGGCGTTCTTGTAAACCATCCATGCTCGACGATCGGGCTGGCTGAAGTCCCTGTAGTCGGATCATCACCGGGATGGTAATACCCGCCGTTGAAAGCATGCAGCATCCCGTCATTCGCACCGGCGTAGATGACCTGCCGACGGTTAACATACCTCGCCAGATAAGGCTGGTAACTGAGATCTCCGTACTTCGCGTCGTACCGATCCGACGGAGTCGCGACCACCTGCGGAGCGGAGTGAATGAGATCGCCTAACTTCCAGGTCTTCAGTGTGCCGCTTCCGGCCGGGACTTGTAACCGTCGGTCCCGAAGGCTCGCTTGTTCTGCACAAACAGATTGTTCGCACCCGCGGATGAAGTTGATGATGGCGTCCGCCGTGAAGGGCGCCGCCCCGGCACGCAGATACGGGCCGAGGGTTGACGAATTGGCCGTTGTGAAGGGAATCTGCTCACCAGAATCGACCACTCCATCATTGTCCGTATCCACCCAGGTGAGAAGCGTCCTCGTGCTGGCGTCCTTCAACGCCAGCTGTTTTCCTGCCTCCCAGACCGGCTTAATCGAATTCAGCAGTTGATCGCAGGGTAGACAATCCTGACTGTCGATGATGCCATCGGCAGGGACACTTTTGTCGTCCGCAAGACCATCTCCATTGAGATCATCGTAATAGTCCACCTTGACGAGATTGGCGACGGGATCGTACCGCGTGACCATGATCTTGTCTGTTGTGTATTTGAGCACCTTGTCCTGGTCTGTGTCCTCTCGGAGATTACCGAAAGTGTCGATAAAGAGGCTCTGTGTATAACCAGTCCAGGTAATATCGGCAAACGTGGAGGTCTCGAGCGTGCTGGGGTAAAAATACGACTGATACAGAGCGCCTTCACCAGTTGTGGAAGTCGCCAACACAGAGACCGACGACCCGGCCGCGCTTTTCCTGATAATGCTCGAGATGGTTGCCAACAGCTTGTCTTGCAGGTCGTCCACGTTCGAAGACTCGAAATAGGCATCGGGAATTCCGTCCGGTGTCGCCACTCCCGTAAAGTTGTTCTCCTTGTCGTACTCAGTGGCTTGGGGAATGCCGTCGTTGTTGACATCTTCAAACGCGCCCTGTTGGGCCGTATGCATCAAAATTTCCCTGCCCGAGATGCTGCCGAACGCGAAAAACGTGTAGACCGTCAGATTCTGCATACCAGGCATACAATGCCCGGTGACAGCAAGGACTGCGATCGTGCCATCGGCAGTTCCGGTACAAGGCCGCAGATCGTTCTTATGCGCCCAGTAGGCCACATCATTGAGAAAATGGGTTCCGCTATCTGCGTAGTCCGTCTTGTGTTCTCCCAGCAATGTGGCAGGCGGCGTCAACGGATTGATATTGCACGTGCCGTCTGGCGTATGAATGGTCATACTTCCACCGACACAAGGCATGCCTGAGACCGCACTCGCATATGTCTGGATCCCAACTGGAATATTCAAATCCTGCGTCGGTGCCCCGTCAGTAAAGATGATCACAAAGGTTTTGCAACAGTTCACCGACTGAGAGGTCCCCACCCAAGGCGGCGTGTGGTCCGAGCCGTGGAAATAGGGATCGCGCCCACAGGCGTTGGTGATATAGCCAGTCGGACAGGTTTCTGAGCCAGTCAATACTTTAATTTCTGGCGTACCGGAACCGCCGTTCCCGAGGGACCCGACGCCGTTTGCAGCTAAGGCGACGCCGTTCGAGATGCCTCCGGAAAAGGCGATAGGAAACACATAGGAACCAGGCACGTACGTCGAATTGATTTGCGCCACGTAACGGGCAGTTTCGTAGAGCGATTCCGCGAGAGGCGTCCAGGTGGAGGGGAAGGATTCCTGAACCGCATCGATCATGGCAGCCGTATTGTTATTGAACGTTTCGACGTCCGAATTCGAGAAATTGATGGCTTGACGGGAACCGGGGGACACCAGCATTCTGGCTCCGTCGCCGGCCGGCTTGAATTCAAAGAGCCCAAACCTCGCCTTGGAGCCGACCTGCTGAATCACTCCCGTTGGCTCCGTGCTGTTTCCGATCTTGACTTCATACTTTCGTTGGCTGTAACCATCTCCACAGTCGCTATTAAAACTATTGTCGTTATCGACACAGAAATACCCGCCGGCGACACCGATCCAGAGTTGTGCGGGGCTGCCCGATCTGTCAGCGAGCGGTATCCTTCCCACATAGGTTGTTGCGCCTATCCCTCCGGCATAATCAGTATCCACTAACTCTGTATTCACTCCTGTCGCTTGTGCCCGCACCGTCTTCAGTGCTGGCGAACCATTCGTCGGACAGGTTCCGTCTGCCGCCCGTGCGACAAAGCAGTCGCCACCGATCATCGACTTCTTGACTGCATCAAACCGCCGGAAGGTCGCAAAATTCAAAAAATTTCCGTCCCACTCGGTATTGGGACAGGCCGTCGCCAAGGTTGCCTTGGCCGTTGCAGGCTCGAAACGTTTATCACCGCCGTTATCGTAGGTGTAGCAGAGGAGAGAGTCGAAATAGCCTGAAAAAGCGGTTGTGTTATTGAATGGCCGATCACCGGCGTCGCTACAGTCCCCGTCTGCCGGGTTAGAGAAGTCACAGGTTAGGCCACTCATGCTCCCGGAGTTGTCCATGAGAAGGATGATATTGGGGGTCACCACGTTGGAGATAAACTGCGGCTGGGCCGTGTAATCGGCATTCGATTGCGCTGCGCTGTGAGTCGGCGCCATCACAATTCCCGTCAGAGCCGCTACCAGGCTCGCTAGTATCGCAATGGTTCGGCGATTCATGGCAAGTCCTCCTTATTGCACCACCATGGGCGGCAAGTTGCCGCAGAATGAGCGCACGTCTATTGAGTTACTGCGGAAATGTCACGATCATTTTCTGAATCTCGCCTGCCTTGAGGAAAAACTTCACGGCCGAGCCCAGCACAATCTTCGTCACCGGAAACGGAACCCCTTCACTTTCCATGAGCGGTTCGCCTTCCGGGTCAAGGAGTTCGACCCCGACTTTAATTCTATAACCGTATCCGTCGATCTGAATGTCGTGGGTGCTTACCCCGGTTACAAATCCGATCTTCGTCTGCACCACAACGGCCTCCGGAGCCTGGTCGCTGTAGGCAATTCCAACGCTTCCCTGGAGGGTGAACAGCGTGATCGCGAGTAGGATGATGCCTTGGTGCTTTCTCATGCTCACACCTCCTAGAACTTTTTGGAGCATTCCGTGCCGCCTGCCACCAGCGTACATGCGTACACTGCCGTGACCGAACTGGACGTTCCCAACGCCACGTTCGTTGCCACACAGTTGATCCGATAGATGTTTGTCCAGGACTTCCCCGTTCCTGCCGGGGGTTCGTTGTACAGATAATCGATGTCCCCGTTCACGGCAAAGCCGTTGACCGCAAGAACAAGGTTCGGCACACCAGCCGCTGTATCGAGACTGTTTTTCGTCGACACTTCCGCCGCGTCCTTGCCAAAGATCTCGTGATACAATATCAGTGAATTGCTCGCCGGGACCGGACCACCGGCGGTGGATAGAAACGCCAAAGGAATCGCCCCCGCATTTATCGGCGCGAGAGCCTGTCGTATGACGTTGGCCCCCACGCCCAGGCAGGAGTCTGCGGCAGCCGCTGTCTCCTCGCCGGTTCGGGTGAATCCGGCCATTCTGTTCTCCAGCCCCGTGGTCGTGAGCGCCGCAATGCCTAACCCGGTCAAGATCAACATAATCATCATGACCGTCAGGAGCGCAACTCCATCCTGTCCTATACCCATCGGTTTCGAAGAACGATCTGCCACTCCTATCTCCTTCGCCAACATATTCATGACTCCAAATTCCTCACCTGAATCGTTTTGGTGAGAACCCGCCGACGTTGCTGTTGGTAGGTAGCCGCGTTGTACCCAGCATCCACTATGGGGTTATGGTCACTTACGACCGTCGGCGCCGAGTTCGTTGGTACGGCGTTGCCTTCCGATAACCCCTTCGACGCTTGACTGTCCCTTGCCACGATGGTGACCTGCACCAGCTTGATCTTGTCAGGCGTAAACGGAGGAGTAGCCCACACGTTGTTGGTGACAAAATCGGCCATAGTAAAAACACCTGACCCAATCGGACCTGGACCGGGAGCATCTTGATCGTCAATGATTCCGTCGGGCCCCGGCGGATTTGGCGGAAGGGTGTTGCACCCATCGCAGCCATAGGCGAGTTGGAGATCTTCAACCCCATCCACCATCGGGATTCCATTTCGAAGCAGACAAGACGTGCTGCCTGCACACACAGCGGGAACGGCTGAAATGGCGTATTGCACACATTGCAGCAAGTAGACGGGTGTTCCGATGGGAAACTGTGCGGTCGCAGCCGTTGACAGAGGCTTCGCAAGGGTCAACATGGCTGCCCCGACAGCCGTCACCTGGCTGGAGGAGCTGCCACCAATCGATACCACAGACCCGGGTACCAACCCGGACGCTGTCATGGCGCTCATATCAGCGGCAGACAGTGCAATGGTATTGGACAGGCCGGTTGCCATAGCTGAAAGCACCGGAGTTCCACCCCCAGCGCCTGCCGTCATAGAAGGCACCACCAATCTCACTGCATCCGGCCCAGTGTCGTTGATGAGCCCCACAGCTCCGCCTGGGACGTTATCTCCTGGAACGATCGGGGCCGGGGAATTCAACGGCCCCACCGTACACACCCCCACGGGAGCGCCCATATTGAATCCGGCCAATTTGATATCCTGGGAGATGAGGTCCATAGCAAGCCGCGCGTTCTGCTGAGTATCGGCCACTTGCTCATTCACCTGTGTGGCCTTATTGCTTGTGACAAGGATCGTCATCGCCGCCGCGGCCACGACCGTGGTCACCACAGCGGCCACCATGAGCTCAATGAGCGTCACTCCCTCTTCTGCTTGCCACATTCGCCGCATGACTTGGCCTCGTGTCCTCTTGACGGAGATGGTTATTCTGGAGCCAGCACGGACGCGAACATCACCGTCCGATTGCGCGCAACTCCCCCTGTCCCCGTGGCAGTCCAATTAATTCGAACCTGAACCAAAAACTGATTGAGGGTAATGGGGTTGAGTACTGGATCCGGATCGAGCCGGGTAACCAAGACCAGACCCCGAACATTGGCCATCCTTGAATTGTTTAGTACCGCCTGCCACTGGGCATAATCCCCTCTCGCCATCGGCTGAGTACCTAGAGGCTGGGTCACCGCGTTTCCGGTGTCGATATTGTTGTAGGCCAGTGCTCGCCCTCTATTAAACTTGATTCGCTCCATGATATCAGCGTTAAGAATGGTCGCTTGGGCTAGTTCGCTGGCATCCACATTCTTGCTCAGCGCAATCCCCTGCATACCAGCGAGCGCCAGTAGCCCTACTGCCAATATTGCGGCCGCGATCATGCCTTCGATCAGGGTAAAGCCTGCCTGCTGTGTAGGCTGATGCCATGCCTTTTCACTGCCTCTTCTTCGGTTCATTGTCATGGGCAGGTGGCCTTTATGCACCAATTCACTTTCCCCGATGGAGCGACGACGGCAGAATAGGCCAACCCGGCACTGTTTGTGATTAGAACCGGGAGAGGTGAGGTCCCCGCGCCCAGAATACCTAGCGGAGTGAATGCGATGGTCACCGGAGGCGGAAGCGGTGTGCCAATAGGGGTAGCGGCATCCAGCGCGGATGTGACAGTCATCGGAAACTCGTCGGAAGCAAAGATCACTGTTCCTGGCACATTGGTCGTTATCATCGTGACTCTGCCGGTAGCCGTTGTTGCCAAGGTCGATATCACGGCCATGTTTCGATTTTTCGCCGTCATTCTGGCCATTGTGAGGTTCGACCCTATTGCAACAATGGCCTGCCGCAGTTCATAGCGAGCGATCCACTGGTTGTATGCTGGGATAGCCAGCGCTGAGCCAATCCCAATGATCGCCACGACGATCATTACCTCTATCAATGTAAATCCGCCCTCACGCGGGTTCCACCCCAGTGGGCGATCAACTCTATTTGGTCTTGGTACACCCATAGCTCCGTTACCGTCACGCAAAGGACGTGCCGCATGAACATATGAAAAGCTGCTCCTAAGCCATTGATATACAAGAGAGCATAAGATGAGCTTCCTTTTGAATGGACGCTTTTCGGACTTGGCAGAGACAATTCTTGTCGAAGAAGGGGAACCCCAATAGGGGGTTCTTGAGCAAGGGGAAGCCCGGGAGCAGGAGGGTGTTGTCTGAGACGAAAACTACGGATCAGCTATTTCATTGCCACAGCCCTGACTTGGCGATAGGTGGTTTCTCCTCGCAGGACTTTCTGTATCCCATCTTGGACCAGGGTCGACATCCCGTCTGTGATTGCCAGACTG